>Ga0208896_1000086_pt1 | contig 49331 bp, 44 predicted proteins | sample ETNtaG_27_FD_185778 | JGI IMG/M metagenome (GOLD analysis project Ga0208896, IMG submission 185778) | Marine microbial and viral communities from oxygen minimum zone, Eastern Pacific Ocean - ETNP201406SV63 (SPAdes) (version 2) | ecosystem: Environmental > Aquatic > Marine > Oceanic ... | reverse complement strand
TCCAATTCAGCCAGTTGGTTTCATTGTCTTTTTCGTATGAGTTATGATCAATTTTACCAACGTGTTCGTCAGGCACAGTCGTTTCTGCAACCACCTTACTACGCGCCCATTCCTGACCCTCATGTATGAATGTTATCCCTTGGCTCGTAAATAGAAATAATGCACCAAGCTTATTTATTGCCAAAAGCTTATCCTGAACAAATGCATTTTTTTCAGTATTAGTTATTTTTTCATCTTTATCTACAAACCCACCGGCGATTCGCAGTCGATCTCCAAATGTATAGTCATCGTGACATTCAAGATAATTCACGCTATGAGCAGATTTTATATACTGTCCGTCATACTCGCGTAATGAGCCCATCACCAAGCATTGTAAAATTTTTTGATCACGATACTGGCCAAAAAGAAATCCTTTTTCTTCAACATCAGAAACACCGCCTTTTAGTCCATCTCTGAACTGGTCATTGAATGATGCCCAGCCCATATCTGAAAAGCCATCAGGGTCATAGCCATTTCCCCAGGGTTCGGCCAAGAGGATAACATGAGGATTGATGGCTTTTAATTCATCAATTATAAGCTGTCTTGTTTCAGCATCAATCAGGTTTCCAAGATCAAACCGAAATCCATCCACATGGTTTTCTATCATCCAATATTTTAAACTTTCCAAAATCAATTGTTGCATTTTCGGGTGTTCAGATCGGGTGTCATTTCCACAACCACTGTTAGAAATGTAATTGCTATTTTTATCCAGTCGGAAATACATCTCTCTGTCGATATATTTCAACGGTTGCCAATCATAATTCGACACATGGTTGTACACCACATCCATAATCACAGCAATATCTTTTTTATGGAAAGCTTTGACCATGTCCTTGATTTCATTTATCGACCTACCGTTTCTACCATTCCAAGACCCAGGGATATCGGTTCCATCACTGGCATAGTAAGATTCAGGTGCAAAGAAGAAGGTAGTCATATATCCCCAGTGATTGCGCCCATATGGATTCCAATCATTATATATGGGTGCTTTGTTGTCCTTGAATGGTACTTCAAAATTGGAAAAATCTTGAATGGGTAGAATCTGAACAGCATTAACACCCATGTATTGAATATGCTCTATACCTCCATTTTGGCCCGCTTCAACTAACCCGGCATACGTACCCTTTTGGTTTGCTGTGGATGTAGGGTGGGCTGTCATATCCCGAACATGCATTTCATAAATGACCAGATCACAGGGATCGATTTTGATCCAGGTGTCATTTTCCCAATCATAGGTATCATCTATAACCAATGATTTAGCTACATGATGCATGGAATTTTGGGTGATGGCTGCTTTGGAATACGGATCGGCAATTATCAGGTTGGAATCATTCAATGGCCCTTTCAGGCGAAAGCCGTATATCGTTCCAACACCAGCATCAACTAATTCAATCGTAAAATCACCGTTATCTTGTTTTGTCATTTCATGCTCTACACCGGTATCATCTTCCGGTAAATTGAAAATGACCAAATATGCATGTGTAGTTTTCGGAGCATGAATTTTAAAAATAGTGCTGTTGTTAGAAACAAAGGCACCATAGGATAATGGGTTATTCAAAGTAGGCAAAAACACCCATGTTTATTTCAGCGATTTTGGGTTTTTGAATTTGACGAGTTGCTTCTTTTAAAGCTTCAAAAGGAAATATATTTAATTCTTTCGTAAGAAAGGCTACGGTAAAAGCAGAAATATTTTTTTTCATATCTCTTTTGCCCTCATCTGGAAAAACTAACGGAATAATATTCGCTTCAGAATCAATGTCTCCCAAATCTTCAGAATGATAAATCGTTCCGGTAGATTCCATGGCATTGGTTAATCTTGATATTTTAGCTTTACCCTCTTGTGCGATAATGGCCACAATGTCCGGTTTTACGATACCAGAATAATCGACTGGTTCTGGGCTGATTACAATTTCAGCCACTGAAAATCCTGTTTGAATTGTAATTGGAAAATCAGCTCGGCGGCTTGTCCATAATCCGGAAAGAGTTGCAGCAGATGCAAGTAAGTTACCAGCTGAAACAACCTTTTGTCCTGCGGCACCTGCCAAAATTATTCGTATTGGTTTCTCTAAGTTAGAAGAAAATTTCGTATCTAAAACGAGCCCGCTCATTGGACTTTGTTCACTGGCTTGTTTCTGAATATTTTTATAACTGGTTTGAAAACTGGGTCTATCTGTTTCTTGAAGGACACCCGATGTCATTTGCATACTATCCATATATTCCATCATTTCTTTTCGGCCAAAATCATTTCGAGGTACAAAATAGGCTGTACATAATTCCCAAGTGTCAATGAGAGAAAAACCATCGTGATTCATGGCCTTTTGAATCAATTCCGGGAGATCTTTATCAAATGCTGTTGCACGAGCGATAAAACCACCACCATTTACTTGAGCAGTTCCCGCGATATCCATAGGGGCATCTGTACTGCCTAATGTTGTTGTTGCTGTAATACTATCTAATGGGGTCGTGACTGAATGTTGTCCACCTGTCATGCCGAAATTAAAATTGTTAAAAACTAAAACATTAATATCTGTGTTAAGTCTGGCTGCATTGAGTAGATGGTGACCGCCAATTCCACAACCGCCATCCCCGATCAAAACAACTACCTTTAAATCAGGATTTTGCATTTTTATTCCTGAAGCATACGTTATGGCGCGTCCATGTAATCCATGAAATGCGTGAGTAACAAAATATTTATCCGAAAGTCCAACGCATCCAATATCAGTTACAATAACTACTTCTGATGGATCAAGTCCTTGTTGTTTTAAACTATCGCTTAAGGCTTCGAGAATTTTTCCATGACTACATCCCGGGCAAAACGCATAGGGTAAATTTTCTTCGGCGATAAACGTATCTAATATTTTATCGGCCATGATAAGCTCCAATTATTTCTTCTGGCGTAATTAAAATAGTATCCACCCGATTAACACCAATGAGCTCAATATCTCGATTTACTAACCGTTCAATTTCACGGAGATATTGACCATGATTCATTTCTGGAACAATGACTCGTTTTATTCCTGTTAAGCAATCTTGAATGGTTTTTTCTGGTATGGGCCACAGCGAATAGATTGTCATTGAAGATACTTTGTTTCCGGCATTTCGAATTTTATTAACCGCTGCATCCATGGATCGAGCCGAAACACCATAGCTCACCATGAGCGTATCTGCACCCGCCTCTAAATCTGATTTAACCAAAGAAAGTTCATCGAGATTTGATTCAATTTTCATTCTTAATTGTTCATTGAGTGTCGCAATTATATCTGGATCTTTGGTGATATGTCCATCATCATTATGGCTCGATCCCGTATAATGATGGATGGGGCCATCTACACGATAAGGATCTAATGCTTTTTTGATTATCCCGTTGGGGATTTCTGGCCAATCCGGTGCATGCTTCATAGCATCGACTGAAACGGATTCTGTTGTCATGACCGTATCTTTATCCGAAGCAAGAAATACGGGAGTGCGGAATCGTTTCGCCAATTTAAAAGCACGCTTTGTTAAATGGTAGCTCTCAGAAATATTGGTTGGGGATAGAACAATCATGGGATAACCGCCTGTAGTTCCCCAACGCATAAATTGGATATCACCTTGTGCCGAGGCTGTGGCCGCACCGGTTGATGGCCCTAATCTTTGTGAAATGGCAATGACGATGGGTACTTCCATCATGATTGCCAAACCAAGGTTTTCGGAATAAAGGGAAAGGCCCGGACCACTTGTTGCTGTAAAAACAGTTGCCCCCGCCATGGCCGCACCAATACAGTGCCCAAGAGAAGAAATTTCATCTTCACCCTGAAAACCAATGCCGCCTACTTTGGGAAGCTCACGAAGCATGTGAGATAAAATACCTGAAGCGGGCGTAATGGGATATCCAGCAAAATAATTACATCCCGCATCCAATGCACCCCGTGCAATAGCCGAAGCGCCATCCACCATTTCTCTTCGTTGATTATTCATTAAAAATTTTTCTCAATTTAAATAATCACTAAAATTACGTTATCATCAATATCTAATGAATGTAATTTGTTCTGTCAAAATAGATTTTTTAAGTTCACCAAATGATCTCTCTTAAACAAATCGAAATTCTGGACTCAACATTGCGTGAAGGAGAACAAACGCCTGGCGTTTCTTTTTCTTTAGACCAAAAGGTGGCCATCGCAAAAAAGTTGGATTCATTCGGTGTTGACTTTATTGAATTGGGCCATCCTGCAGTTTCCCCTGATGTTTACGAAGCTGTAGAGGCTTTGAATTCACTAAATTTAAATGCCTCCAAAGTGGCCCACGGGTGCGCAAAAATTTCCGATATAGATGATGCCGTTGCGATTGGTGTCCCATGGATGGGGATATTTTTTGGTACATCTTCTTTAAGCTTGAAACACAAATTTACCGTTACGAAAAAAGAAGCGCTTCAACGCATTGAAACTGCAGTGAAATATGGGAAAGACAGTGGACTTAAACTTCGATTCACAGCTGAAGATGCCAGTCGAACAGATATTGATTTTCTGATTCAAGTGGGACAATTGGTGCAAAATTCAGGCGCAGACCGATTTAGTCTTGCTGATACGGTAGGTTGTTTAACACCTACAAAAATGAAAGAATTAGTGATACGAATTGTTTCAGAGTTAGATATTCCACTTCATGTTCATTGCCATAATGATTTTGGGATGGCTACTGCCAATGCACTTTCAGCTTTGGAAGCAGGGGCCCGATGTATAGATGTATCAGTAAACGGGTTAGGTGAACGGGTGGGTTTACCACCATTGGCGGAGATTACTACTGCTTTGACCAAAATATATGGCGTAAATAGGAACTGGGTACTAGGCATGATTCCAGAATTGACGGAAATGGTTGGTGTGTATTCACAATTGGACTCAAATGCCAATAAACCCATTGTTGGGAAAAATGCATTTACCCATAAAGCGGGGCTCCATGTGAAAGCGGTGGTAAAGGAGCCACAATCTTATGAAGCAATTTCACCTGAGACGGTTCACCGGAAGCGCCACTTGGAGATTGATAAGTTTACTGGAAAAACAGCGCTAAAAAACAGGTTAGATAAAATGAACATTTCTCTTAGCGACCAAGGTTTATCAATGGTATTAGAAAGAATAAAATCAAAACCCAATAAAGTATCTTGGACAGATGAATCATTATTATCTCTTATTAATTCAATGAAAAGTGTAATTTCCACTCCAATTTTAAAAGAAAAACCATGAAGAATTACGGTCCCGATTTTTACAATATAACTGATCTTCTCACCGAAGAAGAATTGCTGATTCAGCAAACGGCTTATGATTTCGTCCAGGCGGAATTTATGCCCGTAATTAATGAACATTATGAGAACGCCACCTTTCCTATGGAACTGGTCCCTAAATTAGGTGAATTGGGATTCATGGGCTCATCCCTGCCGGAAGGTTCAGGTGGTGCAGGCGTGAGCAACGTGGCTTACGGATTAATTTTGCACGAATTGGAAAGAGGTGATTCCGGACTGCGTTCTTTTGCCAGTGTTCAGGGCGCATTGGTTATGTATCCCATCCATGCTTATGGTTCTGAAGAACAAAAAGATAAATGGTTGCCCGGATTAGGTGCCGGTACCAAGATTGGCTGCTTCGGACTCACAGAACCGAACTTTGGTTCCAACCCTGGTGGAATGGCAACGCGATGCAAACGAGACGGCGATGACTGGATCATTAACGGGAATAAAATGTGGATCACTAATGGTTCCGTTGCCGATGTGGCCGTAGTCTGGGCGAGAGATGAAGAAGGTATTGTTCGTGGTTTTTTATTGGAAAAAGGAATGGACGGATTCACATCCAGCGATATTCATGGCAAATTGAGTTTACGTGCTTCAGTAACATCCGAACTCTCTATGGTCAACGTACGAGTTCCTGATTCAGCGCGACTTCCCAATATTGAAGGATTAAAGGGACCCTTAAGTTGTTTAACTCAAGCGCGATATGGTATTTCCTGGGGAATGGTTGGCGTCGCAGTTGATTGCTACAACACGGCACTGGATTATTCAAAAGAACGGAAACAATTCTCCAAACCTATCGGCGGATACCAACTCACTCAAGCGAAGTTAGCGGAAATGGTTACCCGTATTACGGAAGCTCAGCTTTTGGTTTATCGCTTGGGCCGTTTAAAAGATGAAGGCACCATGACATTTCAGCAAGTCTCCATGGCGAAACGGAACAATTGTGTATTGGCGAGAGATATTGCCAAAATATCACGGGGTATTCTTGGGGCAAACGGTATTACAGAAGACTATCCAATCATGCGCCACATGGCCAATATTGAATCTGTTTATACTTACGAAGGGACTCATGAGATGCATACACTCATCATTGGCCAGCAAGAAACGGGGATGGCCGCCTACGATTCGTAAATATCATTTGTAGAGACATGGCGGTGCTACGTCTCTACATGATAAATTGTATACCTTGAAAACAAAGGTAAGAATCATGCATAAACAGAACATTAACTATTTAGCCGTTTTCATATGAAGCGCAGAGATTTCCTTAAAACAAGCGCAATCGGAATAACTGCTCCATCAATACTTATGAGTGATGACGAAATCAGACCAAATATGAATGATCCATTGATTCTGTCCACATGGGAACATGGACTTCCGGCAAACGATGTGGCGTGGAAAGTGCTCCAAAATGGAGGCTCGGCCATGGATGCAGCTGAAGCCGGCGCCAAAGTTCCAGAAGCCGATCCGACTAGTACATCCGTTGGATTTGGTGGACTGCCGGACGAACAGGGAAACGTAACGCTGGATGCCTGTGTTATGGATTCGGATGGTAATGCAGGTTCTGTGGCATTTCTGCAGAATATAAAGCATCCGGTTTCCGTTGCCAGAAAAGTGATGGAAGAGACAAAACACGTGATGTTGGTTGGCGAAGGGGCAAGGCAGTTCGCCGTGTCCCATGGATTCGAAGAAATTGATCTACTTACAGATAAATCCAAAATGGCTTGGGAAAAATGGAAAAAGAAGCGCCGGGAAATGATGCCCCATGAAACCCATGATACCATTTCCGTGTTGGTCCAGGACAAGAATGGTGATCTTGCCGGTACCTGCACCACCAGCGGCTGGGCCTATAAAATGCACGGTAGAGTGGGGGACAGTCCCATCATTGGTGCCGGACTTTTTGTAGATAATGAAATTGGTTGTGCTGCTGCGACGGGACTCGGCGAGGAAGTCATCAAAACTACGGGAAGTTTCTTGGTGGTGGAACTCATGAGACAGGGTTACAATCCCACAGCAGCATGCGAAGAAGCATTAAATCGTGTAATTAAAAAACACAATGGAAATCTCGATTTTCAGATCGCCTACATTGCCATCCGAAAAGACGGTAATATCGGATCAGCCTGTATAAAAGATGGTTTTGAATATGCTCTATTACAAAAAGGGAAGAATAATTTGTATAAGATTAAAGGAACAATATAATAATGGCAGATCGCCCAAAATTCATGGGGCATAAACGATTGGAAACAACTCAAATTTATACTCATATTTCTAAAATTTCATTTGATAGAATAAAAAGTCATTTAGATAGATTGACAATTAATGACTAATTCTATGTTCGAAACCATCACCAATTATTTCGTCCCCACCTCCAAAGAATCGGCACAAAAATACCGAATAAAAATTGGTGTTTTTCAAGGATGGATATCCGTTTTTGTAAACAGCATTTTATTTATTCTAAAATTAGTGATTGGACTTATGGTGGGGGCTGTCAGTGTAATAGCTGATGCTGTTCATACATTGTCCGATGTTGTTTCATCTGGGGTAGTAATCTGGGGTTTCAAGCAAGCTGAAAAACCTGCAGACGTTGAACATCCTTATGGCCATGGTCGAGCCGAATACATCGCAACGTTGATTATTGCCATTTTGCTCTGTGTTGCGGGGATCGAATTCATTCAAGTTGCCATAGATCGTATCCAAAACCCTGAACGTGTAAAAGTTGAATGGTGGATGGTCATCATCCTTTTGGTGACTATTATATTGAAAGAAATCACAGCAAGATATGCTGAATTCCTTTCGTCTAAAATTGCATCAGGTACACTCCATGCCGATGCCTGGCATCACCGTACTGATGCTATCTCGAGTCTTCTTGTTGTGGGAGCAATGATTGCGGGTATTTACGGTTATCCGACGGTAGATGGCTGGGCTGGATTAGGTGTGGCATTGTTTTTAATTTATACAGGGTTTGAAATTGCTAAAACTGCTGTGGATGATCTCATAGGAAAACCGCCCACCGGAGAAGAAGTGGAAAGCATTCGCCAAATAGTAATGAATGTTGATGGTGTTTTGGGTGTACACGATATTGCGGTTCATAGTTATGGCCATGACAAATTTGTAAGCGTTCACGTTGAGATTGATGCGAATGAAACAACGGCCGTATCCCATGATATTTCTGAAGAAGTGGAAGATCAACTTGAAAATACCCTGGGCGTAAAGCCCACAGTTCATATGGATCCGGTGCATCCAAGAGATCCCATGGTGCAGGACATTAATTCTTATTTAGAAGAAACATGGCTGAAGGATGGACGAATCACTGACATTCATGATATTCGTGTGGTAAAAACAGAAAATCACAATGTCATTTTATTTGGTATAAATGTTAAAGTGGGTATGTTACAGAATCAAATTGTAGAATGTTGTCAATCGTTGGAAGAGGATCTAAAACAAAAGTACAGCGGTTTTAACATTAATATTAAAGTGTCACCGCTGCATAGATATTGATCATTTCAGATCGTTAAATATATGAAATAAGCCCTTTAGAGTCAGATCATCATCAAAGGTGATTTTTGTTTTGGCAATACCACCGATTACTTTTCCCAGTCCTCCGGTAATAATTACAGGAATTTCATTCCAACCTTTTTCAGCTTTAATTCGTTTGATCATTCCATCGACTTGATCGGCGGCTCCAAACAAAATACCGCTTTCCAGATTAGTTCGCGTATCTTTTCCAATAGCAGATTCTGGAATTTCAAAATCTATACGGTGAAGTAATGCTGCGTTTTGGAGTAAATGTGTAGCACTGGTTTCAATTCCGGGAGCGATGGCGCCGCCGATAAAATTTCCATTTTCGTCAATAACATCATACGTTGTTGCTGTACCGAAATCCACCACGACAGCTGGTTTACCATATAGTTTTCCTGCAGCATACACATTCGCAATGCGGTCAGGGCCAACTTCTTCCGGTGAAGAAACATCCAGTTTTATTCCAAGATTCTTTGAGCCATTTACCTCAAATGGGACGATGTCTAAATAATGATCACACATTTTTTTAAACAGAAATGTTTCTTTTGGCACAACACTGCCAATGACAATTTCGTTAATTTCCTCAAGATCGCGGTCAGCATCTTGGGCTAATAATTTTATAGCGACCCAACATTCATCAATCGTCCGTGTTGAGTCCGTTGTCAACCTCCAACTTTCAATTATCTTATCATCTTTGATCAGTCCAAGGACAACATTTGTATTACCGATATCGATTGCTAAAATCATGATTGAATTAAATGCATATCTCCACTTGTAAATATTTTTTCATTTCCATTTGTTTTTACAATTGCTGCCCCGTCTGTATTTAATCCCATGAATTTACCTGATAGTGATTTATTTTCTACTTCAAACTTAACTGTCTTATTCACATGATTACAATATTCAGTCCATAATGCCATTAATTGGGATGGATCTTTATTTTTGTTTAATTCAACATATAAGGGTTCAATATGATTCATTATTTTAGCCAATACCAATTCTCGTTGTATGGATGAGGATTTTTCCATAAAAAATGATGTTGCCCTCAATTCATCAGATAATTCATTTTCTTTTTCATTGATATTTAGACCCAAACCAATAACCACCCATTCATGAACTTTGCCCTGTACACGGCTTTCGCAAAGAATTCCCCCAAGTTTTTTGTTATTTACCATAATGTCATTCGGCCATTTTAATTTTACATCCAGACCTAATTCTGCAAATGCCTTTACGATGGCAACGCCCGTTAATAATGGGAAAAATCCAGCCAAACGACTGTCTATTCCCGGTTTAATTATGAGTGAAGCGGTTAAACTTTTTCCCGGAACTGATATCCAAGACCGACCAGTCCGACCTTTACCATCCGTCTGTTTATCTGTAATAACAATTGTTCCTTCGACCGTACCATCATCGATCAATTCCCACGCATCTTCGTTTGTGGATTCCGTCCATGAATAATGTTCGATATTTTTACCTAAAACACTCGTCGTGAGATTTGTTTGGATAAGATTGATAAACACTTTTACACAAAAAATAATTGCAGTTGAAAATAGGTGAGAATTAACCCACTAATAGAACCTGCAAAAACCTGTAATACTGTATGTGCTTTCAAAATAACTCTTGAATAGCCGACAGCTAACAGAATAAATAATGCAGGAATAGGAAACTGAAATCCGGCAATCCACAATGCAGCGATAGGTCCGCTCACACCCATGGCGTGAATAGATATTTTCCAGTAGCGAGTAATCAAAATGGTAAAAATTGTATTCGTCATATAACAAAACATGAGTCCTCGAACCAACGAATTAGCATTCATATATGTCAGTATCAGAAATGCGATTCCCGAATACAATATTCCCAACATGAGAGGAAAAATACGTTGTTCTTTTTGGGATGCATCCAAATCGGAAATTTTCCCCATTCTCTTCAAAACTAACACAGTAGAAATGGGAATAAAGTTGGAGAAGATGAAACATACCAAAAGTATGTTTATGGCGTTTGCTGCAATGGGTTCACTGCCAAATAGAAGTAAATAAAATACAGCAAGCGATATGAGCATGGGATGGAATATGAAAGAGATTATGGAGGAAACCAGACGGGAATTCATGTAAAAAGATTTGCTAAAAGTTGGGACGGTATTCGCCGAATACTTTACGTAGAGAATCGGAAATTTCACCTAATGTGCAATCATGCCTAACGCAATCGATGATAGTAGGTATAATATTTTCAGTATTGGAAGCGACGGATTCAAGTTCGCTCAATCTATTTTGAACATGATCATTATTCCGTTTTGCTTTGAAATTAACCACGTGCTTTATCTGGTCATCTACAGCTTTCGGATCGATAGCCAGTAGATCAGATTCATTTTTTTCATCGCTGGAAAATTTATTTACACCTACAATTATTTGATCACCAGAATCCACTTTAGATTGATATTCATAGGCACTTCGAGCAATTTCACTCTGCACCCAGCCTTTTTCAATTGCGTCTACGGCGCCACCCATTTTGTCAATTTCAGCTATGATGTCTTTCGCTTCTGCTTCCAACTGATCTGTTAATGATTCAACAACATAACTCCCTCCAAAAGGATCGGGATGATCAGCAATGCCTGATTCATGAGCGATAACTTGTTGAGTACGAAGAGCCAGTTTAACTGCATTATCTGATGGCAAAGCCAGCGCTTCATCCCGTGAATTCGTATGGAGGGATTGTGTCCCGCCTAATACAGCTGACATAGCTTGGATGGTTGTGCGAACAACATTATTATCAATTTGTTGAGCCGCAAGAGTTGAACCACCCGTTTGGGTATGAAAGCGGCACATCATGGCTTTTTCTTCCGTTGTACCAAAACGGTCTTCCATAATATGTGCCCACATGCGCCGAGCTGCACGAAATTTGGCCACTTCGGTTAAGAAATCATTATGAGAATTAAAAAAGAAAGAAAGACGTTTACCAAAACGATTCACATCCAATCCTTTATCAATGGCAGCTTGGACATAAGCAATTCCATCCGCTAATGTAAATGCCAGTTCTTGGGCAGCTGTTGAACCTGCTTCACGAATATGATATCCGGAAATAGAAATCGTATTCCAATTTGGAACATGATCGGAACAGAAACTAAAAATATCCGTCACAATCCGCATGGAAGGTTCAGGTGGATAGATGTAGGTACCCCTAGCAATATATTCTTTTAATATATCGTTCTGAATTGTACCTTTCAATTTTTGGGTAGAAACTCCCTGTTTTTCTGCTGTAACAATATAGAAAGCCAGAAGAATAGCAGCTGTGGCATTGATTGTCATGGATGTGGAAACAGACTCCAATGGAATATCCTTGAATAATCTGACCATATCTTCAGACGTAGAAATGGGGACTCCTACTTTGCCTACTTCGCCATTTGCTAAATCATGATCTGAATCATACCCAATTTGTGTGGGTAAATCGAAAGCGACGGATAATCCAGTCACACCTTGATCTAATAGATAGCGATAGCGTTTATTGGATTCATCTGCCGTGGTGAAGCCGGCATACTGACGCATTGTCCAAAGACGTTTTTGATACATTTTCGGATAAATGCCACGGGTAAATGGGAATTGGCCGGGGATATTTTTGTTCAAGACATTCCCCGTTGTTTTTTAATAGATTGATATGAATCGTTGACAGATTTGAATTTTTCTTCAGCTAAATTTTTCAAATCCTCACCCAAATGATTCACTTTATCCGGATGATATTTTGATGCCATTTTCCTATATGCTTTTTTTACTTCACTATCTGTGGCAGAATTTTCTATTTCGAGAACTTTGTAATCAGAATGTGTATCTTTAACAAACATGGCTTTAATTGAATCAAAGTCATGTTCATTAATATTCAAATAGCGAGCAATGGTATGAATAATGCTTATTTCGTCAGGATGAACGTGACCATCGGCTTGGGACAAGCCGAATAAAACATGAATCAGTTCCAATCGACTGGGATGATCCATGGATCGCTGAATTTGACGACACACATCACGAATGGGATAATCTTGTTTTATGATATCCTTGAACAGGGTCATATATTCCTGCGTGTTTTGATGACTAAATTGCTGGCGAAGGAATTGCTTGACGTAATCCAATTCTGATTTTTGCAATTGCTTGTCCGCTTTCATGACCGCACCTAAAAGCACCAAAAGAGAGACCATGAAATCTCCCGGTTTTGTACTGGAATAATTTTGTGTCGCCGAACCAAATGTTCTTTGGCCAGAATAGTCGCCAGAAGAAGCGAGATAGTACCCGATTATTGCGCCAATCGGCCCGGCCAAAGCCCAGCCCAAGCCGCCAAACAGAATTTTTTTACTTACACTCATTATTTTCCCGGATTATTAGAAAGGCGAAACTACACAGATTCTTTTCTGTGAAAAAAGTTATATTCCACTGTGGATTTACCATTAAAAACTCGCATGGCCTTGTGGTTGAATCGCACCCGGGAAAAATCGAATGGTAAAGTTGGTTTAGCTTTACGGAAAGAACGCTACCCAATATCAAATCTTTTAGTCCTATTACCAAAAAATCCGGAACATTCCCGTTTGGCACGCATCTTTATACAATCCTTGCAAAATGCCATTGGACCGGAAGGTAGAATACTCGTGAGATATGTTGCTATGAGAAGAAATTTGGAATTTGTTGATTCATCGATAAATGATCGTTTGATTACGTACTCAAACGAACATTTAAATCGCTGGGGATTACCTCATAAATCATTCTTGGAAATTATATTTTCTACGAAACTGGATGCTGTGATTGATTTGAATCTTGATTTTGATGCTGTGTCAGCCACAATTGTTCAACAATCCAAGGCGCCTATGAGGATTGGATTTTATACTGAAGAAAGTGAAAAATATTTTAATATATTGATTGAGCGAAAAGGTAGTGATTATATTGAAAAAGGATTTAGAAATATCCAGCAATTATTGGGATTAGTATGAATATATATATTTATGAGAATAGCCGTGTTTTAAACTTGGAACCGATTACATTGACCCGGCCATCGTTTGATATACGATGTGGTGCTTTAACGTGTATTGAGCGTATTAGCTTTTTACTTCCTGATGCGAATATTCATTTGTTTGTTCGTCCTGAATTAGAAGAAGTATCTAAGGAGACCTTTCCCGGACATCATGTAAATCCTACACATGTTGATGAAGGTATTTGGCTATTAGGTAATGCAATTTGGAGTGCTGAAGATATTGATACCATTAAAAATCAACAATCCACTCTGTTTTATGCCAATAATACTCTCATAGGAGCGAATCTTACACAGGAAACAGGGCAGAAGTGGTTGAAGTCGGGCGGACCCATTGTAGAAGATATAGTTAGCGATGAGACAAAGAGTGAACTAAGAACTCAAGTGGTAGAATATCTATGGGAAGCCATTGATTTAACCCATCAGCAAATTGAAAAAGATGTGCAGTTTTTTACTGAATTTTCATCTCCTGAAACAGATGCCATTATGATTAATGAAAAAAATATTTTTGCTCATAAATCTGCCATAATTTCTAAAGGAGCTGTTATTGATGCTTCTAATGGGCCGGTGATTATTGCAAATGAAACGAGTGTAAAACCATTGGCTTATTTGGAAGGTCCATTGTATTTAGGCGAAAAGTGTATTGTTGAACCCATGACACAAATCAAGGGAGGTTGTTCAATTGGACCGGTCTGCAAATTAGGCGGAGAAATAAACAGTGTTATCATCCAGGGATGGAGCAACAAAGTTCATGATGGTCATTTGGGTGATGCATATCTAGGACAATGGGTAAATCTTGGAGCGGGAACCGTTAACAGTAATTTAAAAAATAATTATAGCGATATTGATGTGATGGTTAATGGCACAGTGACAAATACAGGTTCAAAACATGTAGGCTGTTTTATGGGCGACCATGTGAAAACAGCTATTGGAACTCGACTAAATACAGGTACGGTAATCGGTCCGGGGAGTAATATTGCTGTCAAAGGATTTCCTCCAAAGACCATTCAACCATATTCGTGGTGTGTGGGTGATAAAATCAAACGAAATAAATGGGACGCGTTTATTGAAACTGCAAAAATCGTTGAAAAACGTAGAGGGTTAGATTTGTCTCCGGCTGAAGAAGAACTACTGTTCAATATTTTTGAAATTTGATATTTCATAATCTTTTTTAAAAAATGTTTGATTACGATTATATTATTATCGGTTCGGGATTTGGAGGGTCTGTATCTGCGTTACGATTATCAGAAAAAGGCTATAAAGTACTGGTAATAGAAAAAGGTAAGTGGTGGCAAAGCAGTGATTTCCCAAAAACAATCTGGAACTTGAAAAAATGGATGTGGCTGCCATTATTTAGATTTTTCGGATTTTTTAGACTTTCCTATTATAGACATATTGGTATTTTATCTGGAGTGGGGGTAGGTGGAGGATCACTTGTTTATGCCAATACATTACCTATACCGAAAAAATCTTTTTATACATCCAAAAGCTGGTCACACTTGGCGGATTGGGAAGAAGAATTAAAAGAATATTATCCTCTGGCGCTTAAAATGTTAGGCGCTGACCGAAACCCAAGAATGGAACCCGGCGATATTGCACTAAAGGAATTAGCAAAAGATTTACATAAGGAAGACGAATTTAAGGCAACGAATGTTTCGATCTTTTTTGGTAAACAGAACGAAACTGTCCCGGATCCGTTTTTCAATGGAAGAGGGCCAGATAGAGCTGGGTGTACTTTTTGCGGAGGATGTATGGTGGGCTGCAGATATAATGCAAAAAATACATTGGACAAAAATTATCTGTATTTAGCTCAAAAAGAAGGAACCAAGGTTTTGGCTGAATCAAAGGTTGTAGATGTAAAACCGTTGGGAAATAAAAATGGTTCAGAGGGATATGAAGTAGCATGGGAGCAATCAACATCACTGTTTTTTGGAAAATCAGAAAAATTAACCTGTAAAGGCGTTATCTTTTCCGGGGGTGTTTTGGGAACAGTCAAATTACTTTTGAAGCTTAAAAAATCATCTCTTCCCATTTTATCAGATCAATTAGGTAACAAAGTCAGAACAAATTCTGAAGCGCTTATGCCAGTAACTGCCTTGGACAAAAAAACAGATTATTCCAAAGGTGTAGCAATTGGTTCAATTTTACACATTGGTGAGCATAGTCATTTGGAACCTGTTCGATATTCAAAGGGATCCGGTTTTTGGCGTTTAATTATGTTACCCAGAGTAGAAGGGAAATCATTTATTGTTCGATTTTACAAAATAATTGCTGATTTTATTAAACATCCCATTAATAATTTTAAAACCATATTTGTTGATGATTGGGCACAGCGAACACAAGTATTATTATTTATGCAAACGCTGGATAGTACATTAAATTTTAGTGAAAGATCATTTGGATTGGGTATGAAAACCGGTTTGGAAGAAGGCAAGGCACCGACACCGTTTATTCCGGAAGCTCAATCAATGGCAGAAAAATATGCCGAAATAATGGATGGTAAACCCATGATGCCCAATAACGAAGCTCTATTTGGTATTCCTACAACAGCACATATTCTCGGTGGAGCATGTATGGGAAAAAATATAAACGAAGGCGTTATTGATAAAAACAATTATGTTTTTGGATATGAAAATATGCTTGTGTGCGACGGTTCGATGATATCGGCTAACCCCGGTGTAAATCCATCCCTGACAATAACAGCCTTAACGGAACGAGCCATGAGTTTTATTCCAAACGCCTTATAAGAACATCAGCATTTTTTCCATTTTAAGACAAAAAACGTAATTAATTTCCCAATTTCCCTTATTAAAACCAGTCAAAATTTTCTAAATAAAGCTATTGACGATATAAAATCGCTCGATTAACTTAACGCCCGATTTTAGAGGGAAAAAACTAAATGTTAGAAGGAATAATATGCCCAGCGTGTGAATCACCTCTTGAGGAAGAAGAACTCAAGGAAAGCTTGACATGCTCGAAATGTAAACATGATTTAAAGGACAGAAAATATTTAGATTTTCTAGAATATTTGATGACCAATGGAATTGTGAAAGATTTAGATTTCTTTGACCCTGAAATATACAGCGAAGATATCGAAGATCTTGATCAGACTGAAGAAGAGGATGTAAATCCTGCTGATTTCGAAAAGAAGAAAGATACATTCAGTCTATACGAAAATGAAATGGTTCGCCAAAAAGATGAAGAAGAAAGTGAAAAGCGACCTGAATATACCGAATTTGACGGGCTTGAAGAAGATTGGGAAGAATTTAACCGTCGGGAATTTGATAAAATTTAATTTCCATTAAGGAGGAGTTATGGACAAGAAAAAAGTCCAACAGATCAATATAGAATTAGATGAAAAAGTCAGTAGTGGAGAATATGCAAATTTTGTTGTTGTTACACATTCTCCGGCTGAATTTGTAATGGATTTCACTCGATTGTTGCCAGGCGTACCCAAAGCAAAAATTCATTCCCGCATCATTATGGCTCCACAACACGTAAAAGCTTATATGGTGGCGTTACAGGAAAATATCAAAAAATTTGAAGATAAACACGGGGAAATCAAATCCCCAGGGAATGAATCTTTTCAGGGGTTTGGTGTTAAACCACCAGAGAGCAACTTACCTAATTAAATTCTATTCGTAGAGGACCCAAGTCTTTCCTCGTTTTATTTCCCTCATTTTCACAATCACCCAGAGGGAAATAACCATCCACGCAATTCCATAACCAAATAGCCCGCCAAAAATCACATCGCCGGGATAATGTACTCCAACATAGATCCTACTGAATGCTACGAGTGTCGCTGATATATAAAACACATATTTCCATTTAGAATAGAAATAAGTTAAAACAGTAGCAGCACAAAACATATTTGCAGCATGGTTAGAAACAAAACTGTATTTACCTCCTTTGTGTACAAGGAGATTAATTGAATCGATGATGGCATGAGAAGGGCGGAGGCGGCCTACAATCGGTTTTATGAATTGGGCAGCAATAGCATCAGTCGCAATGACAGATAATATGAGTAAGGCAAATGTTATTCTACCTCTTGATCCACCTTTAAAACTGAAGCCAAAAACAAGAATTAAAATGGGAATTGCCCAATAATCCTGATTAGTAATAATGGGCATAATGAAGTCAAAAATGGGATTGGATAATGACCCATTGAAAAAATAAAACAAAGCTGTATCAATACTATTCAGCCAGGAGATCATTTGTTGTGAACTTCATTAGTTTATAAAATACCATGTTATTAATCTGAAAATTAAAACGCCCCGGAATCTATGGAAACAGGGGCGTATCATTTGGTATGGGGAATTTTAGAGTTTAGCTTGTAAGCGTAAGACAATAGAACGGCCGAGGGTCGGACCACCCATGATTTCAACATGACGGTGGTTTAATATATTGTTGACAGAAAGCATGGCCGCTAAATGATCATTAAACTTGTAGTTAGTGTGCAAATCGCCAAGGAAGTAGGTATCAATGGTGCCATAATAAATACCTGAGGACCAGGGAAATCCATCTACATAGCGAATATTGAGTGTGCCACTGAAATCATATTTACGTGGGTTGAATTGAATCTTGACACCGCCTTTATGTCTTGGAGCATTGATCGGATCTGGGGTATTGGTAATGGGATTATTGAATTCAGTTAAACTTAAATAAGAATAATTCAACCCGACTGTCCATTCTCTATTTAAAAACCAAGCAAGGCTCATATCTAAACCTCCCATGTTTACTTCACCATAATTCACATAACCCACAACCACGGGCGGGTTTTGACCCCGAGTTGTATCCATTGCGGCTAATCCTTCAATATAATCACGCCAATTATCATAAGACGTTTCCAAGTCTTCTTGATCCAAAATGTCATTCGGATCATCATTGATTATACCATCGCCATTCCAATCAGTTGATAAAGCTCGCTTTTCTAAAATAAGGGGTGAAATAAAGGAAACTGAACTAATGAATGAATCATAATGATTAACAAAAAAATCTACAGTGCCGTATACTCTTGGTGTCAAGCGCCCTTTATAGCCCAATTCAAGTGTGCGCATAACTTCCGGGTACATTCCTTCCTGATCATGGACTTCATTTTTAAAATGGCCTTTAACTTTAGGATCTGTTGATGGGAAGAAGAAAATTTCTTCCTCAGGGTTAAACACGTTGAGGCTTTGAGCATCATAAGGATCTTTCCAATAAACATGATTGGATGAATCTCTTGGAAAATTATAACCATTATATGCTCCTTTAGCATATACTTTAAATGTAACCACGCGTGTAACAAAAATATCCAGAAATAAATGTTGATTAGTAGGCGTATTAAATGCCTGGGCATAGGTCAAACGTACATTTTGATTCTCTTTTGGTCGCCAAATTAATCCGATCTTTGGTGACATTTGCATACCATCAGTCTTATCTAAATTAATCTTCCAATTTAACGGACTATAATCACGGTTATAATTATTATATTCGATTACATCTGTTAAGCGGTCGTGAGAATCAAAACGTGTCGCTTGGATCAATTCCCATTTGTCAGTCAATTTCCAATTTAATTGGTAATAAAGACCAAATTCATTTACAACATAACGATTGTCTTCAGCTTGTTCATCAATACCTTCATCAATGTTTTCATCCACTTTACCGTCACCGTCATTATCTATACCATCTGCATATACATCACCGACACCATTTACGCCCGGTTCCCACGGATCCGGCATGCCATTACCATTTGTATCTTCATAATCGTCACTATCGCCATCATTATCTATACCATCTTGAATGGCGTTGGCCACATTATCTGTGGAATCATGAGACCAAACATTCAGTTGTTCTCCATCATCATATAAAAGATTATCATTTTGATCTACATAACTAATTGGGGAAAACGCTTCACCATTTCCATTGTTATCCCGGCGATCCACGAGTTTATTATCAGATAAAATTGTACCGCGTGTATCCGGCATTGTGAGAAAATAATCTAATCCCCATACAAATCGGAAATTGCCATCTAATAATTCTAAAGAATGTTGAAACTGCGTGCTCCATTTTCCGGAACGGTCATAGATTCGTCCTCCTGTAGCCAGGTTTCTAGTCGGATGTGTGGGGTTGCCTGAAAAGCTGGTATTCAGATATGACTGTAGGAAAAAATTCTTATAGCTCAAGCGACCATGCCAATATTTATATACCCAACCATCAGCAAGATAACGGGCAATGCCGGTAATGTTAATATTGCGGGCGTAAGCGTAGCCATGTGAAATGCTCGCTGTAAAATCCATGTTTGGTTCATAATCAACGCGCACATCATATCGGTAGTTTTCCACATTAAAGTCAGGATAATCATCCACACCATCATCATTAGCATCAGATTCAAACCTGGGAAAATAATTGGAAGGGTATGCTAATTTGAAATCATCTTCTCCACCATATTCTCCATCTAAATTAGTATCGAATAAAAGATTTCCAGCAGCATCGTATTCGTAATCACCAAAGCCAAACCCAGACCACTCGCCAGTATCATCATCATATGTACCAGATTTGTAACTTCCAAAACGGCCTATCCAGCGGGAGCCAAGTTCATCTTTTTCATCCACGAGACCATCCCCATCGTTATCAAAACCATCGAACCAGATTTCTTCACCTCCGTCTATTCCTTCATCGATACCGGTATCAATAAGTCCATTGCCATCATTATCCAGTCCATCGGCATAGTATCTGCCAATTTTATCTTCAGTGACACCCCAAAGGATTATTCCATTATCTAATTCATAACGATTATATGGATCATCTGCTGCTGCATCCACCATTTCTTGGGTTATGGTCGGGCTGCCTGCTTCTGTGTTAAATGGAAACATTCCATCAATATTGTCTTTATACCCTAAATTAACCCAACTATCATTCTCATCTATAAATCCATTTCCATTATCATCTATACCGTTGTTAGGAATCTCACTAACGGAAATACCGGTCAGCATTTCTGCTGTAAAAAATGGATTACCTATTTCAGAACAATTACTGTTTTCGTCTATACCATTGTGTCTTAATTGTGCTCGTCCTATAAATGATGGATCATGTCCTTCATATTCATCGGTGTTAATGTGCTCCCAATCATATGCATTGAAGGCAACACCGGAAATTTTAAATGCTAAATCTTTAAATGTACCCGCATGACGCATGGTTAGCTTTTTTAAATATCCCTTTTCCTGGGCCAGGTTCCCGCCTTGTACATTAATCGTTGTTCCCGTTGATTGACGAGGAGGAGATGTTATAATATTTAATACACCACTGTGAGCATTGGGACCATAAAGAGCGGACGAAGGCCCCAGCACAACTTCAAACTGTTGTACATCTTCAAATGAAACTGGAATAACGTTATACGCAATCAAACGGAGAGAAGGTACATTTGCCATTCGACCATCGGTAAGCGTTAAAAGCCTTGAACTGAATGATGAATTAAATCCACGGGCACTCAAGTTATAACTGTCTACACCGGATTGAGTAAAATCGACTCCTTTGACCTGCTTTAAATAATCACCTAAGTTTGTGTTGCTTTCTCGGCGAATTTCTTTTTGAGTAATAACGCTGATCGCCGCAGGAGCATCTTCTACCCGTTCCCGTCTTCGAGATGCAGTAACCACATAGGTTTCCATCTGGATGGCTTCTCGAGCCAATGCAATATTGGCCGTAACTGTTTCACCCAGGGTAAGAGTTAAATCATGTTTCTGATCCTCATAGCCTATATACGTGATCGTGATCGTAATTGCTCCTACAGGAACATTTTGGATGGTATAATGACCATCGACATCGGTAGCTGCCCCCATAGATGTTCCTTGAACAATCACATTTGCACCGATAAGAGGATCATTATTATCAGCATCTGAAATCCGACCGGTGATTGTGCCGCTTTGGGCAAAAAGATGTGAAGAAACAGTAATCAGAGTGACATAAAATATTATTCTCTTCATAAAATCCTTTTAAATAAACAGACAGCCCCACCTGTAAGTGGGGCTGTCTGAGTTATCGTGTATTCAACGGAAAGCTGTAAACTTATTTCAACAGCATCATTTTCTTTGTTGCTACATTGTTTCCTGACTCAATACGGTAAATATATACACCGCTTGGCAGAAGTGAACCATTTGTATGATGTCCGTCAAATTTTATAGAATGACGTCCAGCATTTAGGTCACCGGAAAAAAGTACAGCAACTTTTTGTCCGAGCAGATTCCAAACAGAAACGTCTGTTTGAGACTGTTCGACAATATCAAAAATGATATTGGTGCTGGGGTTGAAGGGGTTTGGATAATTCTCATACACAGCAAATTTAGCCGGGAGAATATCTTCAGATACAACACTGGCTGTATCTTCTTGTACAACCACATCAAAGGTAGCTACTACATCTCTTGTCTGTATATCCGGTACACAGGAATTGCCAATTTGGAAAACGAGACGTCCATTCAATCCATTGAAATCATGGTCAGAATCATTTATATCAATGCCCAGTCCAGTTAGAACGCCACCCATAACTGTTGTAGTTGCCATGACTGTATTCATTAAGGCATCAGGATCGCCTAGTGCAACCAAAGCTGTATATGTAGCTTGAGCATATGCAACAACGGTCGCAGCGGCAGCAGCAGCAGTTGTGGCATCAACACCAAACAACGCAGCCCAACCAACAAATGCTCCCTGAATAACATCAGCTAATGCCAGAAGAGTAGCTTCCTCTTGAGTAGCTCCTCCTCCCATGTATCCGAGGATTGCTGCCATAAAATTATCCGGAATGCCATCACCATCAGCATCATCACCGGCTGCAGTCAGTATAGCGTTAAGTGCAGCTAGACCATTGAAGGTAAAATAGTAACCCGTGTACTGGAATGGTTCATCACCATTAAACGGTATGCCATCAGCACCGACGGGGTCAAAATAATAGCCCCAATCTGTATCAAGGGTACCGTCTGGAACACCATCACCGTCAAGATCAACACCTGCGCCACCAAGGATGGGATAGGTCCCAACATTGACCGGTGCGCCTGTGGCAGCAAGAGCTGCAACTGTTACTGTATCCCCGGGAGCCAAAGTGACACCGAGATGACGATTTTTCAGACCATCTTCATCAACACCGCTGTCAGAATCCTGGCCATCAACAGCATGCCATACGAGTGTTGCTTCATCAAAAGCGGTATTATCATCGTTAAAATAAGCGGTAAAAATACCAAAATTGTCACCATCTGCAGCTGGGTCTTCCCAGTCAGACGGTGCATCAAACCAGTCAAAAACTACCGATTCACTAATTCCAAATCCCCAGGTAAATGAACCTTCAGCGGCATTATACGAATTAGATGTGTTGGAGAAAGTAATATCTGCATTATCCGTAACCGGAGCAATCACGGCAAATGTTGAACAATCTTCAGTATCGGTGGTTGGATATGTATTTGATGTACCTTCAATGCCTGGAATCAGCATGGTGCTTTCTTCTTGGTTTAATCCAACGGTTAGGTCAATGCCATAAGCAGCTAATCCGGCAGGTACCAGTAATATATCAGGTGTTACCACAACAGCAATAGTATCTCCTGGAGCCCAAGCAGCTAGCGGCGTTGAAAACGCTGAAGAACCGATACTAGGCCAATGTGCATCCAATGTATACTGGGAAACAGAATCATCTGGGCTATCTGTTAATCTGGCTACATTAATGTAAGTTACCTTTACACCATTGAGCTGGTACGTGCCAGTAAATGTTTGTGCCTGCAGAGCTGCAGAAAGCACAAGAGTAATGATTATACTTGTTAGCAATTGTTTTCTCATATTTAATCCCTTGCTAGTTAATAGTTAGTTTAAGAACGAATTCTTCCCATGAAAGGCGTCGCCTTGTCCGTCCTGTTATGTAAAGTATACCACGTTTTTGTATCCTTTTTCAAACAATATTTTAATAAGGTGATTTGGGTCATCTTTTGTAATTACGGCGTTGAAGCCACCTCCAAATCGACCAAAGTAGAACAATTGAACCGACGAAGAAGAGAACGTTAGCTGCAATAATTGTTTCAGTATGATTCATGATTATAGGATGAAGAAATATATAATAAACCTTAAATTGAAACCAAGGAACAAGTCATTTTTTATGCTTGTCTGATAGATGACAATAATTATGACTTCAATAGTTTTATTTTATGACCACATATTTAATGAGGAAAACAAATGAAGATTTGTGTTTTAGTCAAACAAGTTCCAGGGAGTGATGCACAATTTAGTGTCTCTCCAGATGGATCATGGATTCAGGAAACGGGACTTCCATTTGAAATGAATGAAAGCGATAATTATGCTTTAGAAGAAGCGTTACAGATTCGCGAACAAATGGGCGATAGTGAAGTGGTCATTGTCAGTTTAGGTCCGGATCGTTGTCAGAAAGTGATTCGAGAAGCGCTGGCTAAAGGGGCAGATCGGGCCATACATATCAAGGAAGATTCTCCTTATGAGACGGATCCGTATTCAATCGCCACATCCTTGGCAAACACGATTAAGGATGAAAAGTTTGAATTGGTTCTTTCCGGACTGCAATCCGATGATCTTGGTTTTGGACAAACAGGAGTCATTTTGGGTGAAATTTTAGGAATGACGACTGCAACACTGGTTGTAGGTACAGAAATCCAAGATGGAAAAATTAAGGTTAAGCGAGAGTTGGAATCAGGTTGGTTTCAATGGCAAACCATGGATCTGCCAGCCAGTCTGGCAATTCAATCAGGATTAAATCAACCACGCTATCCATCATTGAAAGGGATAATGGGCGCAAAGAAAAAAGAAATAAAGGAATCATCATTTGCTGAAATGTGTGATATAGATGGGCTGCAAGCGTTCAATGGTTTATCTGTACAACGTGCGGAAAAACAAACAGAAATGATTGAAGGAACTGTGGATCAAGTGGTAAACAAACTTGTAGATGTTTTCAAAAACGAAATACGAATTAATTAAGGGGAATGATGGATATACTTGTTGTATTAGAAGATAAAAACGGAAACATACACCGTATGAGCCAAGAAGCCATTACCGGCGCTCAACAGATTGGCAGTGAATTCAATTTAAGTGTTGGAATTTTAGCTATGGGTAGTAATGCAGCTGCACTTTCTGAACAGGCAGCCCAGTATGATGTCGAAGAAGTTTTAACACTGGAAAATGAACATTTGAATCATTATACAGCTGATGGTTATGGTGCAGCAGTTGCACAAGTTGTTACAAATGAAAATCCCAAATATGTTTTCTTTGGATATACATATCAAGTTCGCGACTATGTACCCAGAGTGAGTGCAAAATTAAAAAGACCGTTTCTAAATGATGCAGTTTCTTATTCTACTGAAGGAGGAAATCCTGTTTTTAGTAAACAGGTTTTAAATGCCAAACTTGTGACAGCTTTGCAACCAAGTGATGGCGGTCCCATTTTAATTAGTTTTCAATCGGCAGCATTTTCTTCAGAAAACATTCAAAGTGGTTCAGCGAATGCACGAACAATATCAGTTGATATAGACGCTGCTGTGATTAAGACAGTGACTGAAGATCCTTTCCAGGAAGAGGCAGGGGGAGTGGACTTGTCCAGCGCAGAATTAATTGTATCCATAGGCCGGGGTATAGGCAAGGAAGAAAACATTCCTCTTGCTCAAGAATTGGCGAAAGTGATGGGAGCTGAATTGGCATCTTCCAGGCCTGTAGTGGATTCAGGTTGGCTAACGCCCCATCATCAAATCGGCAGTTCCGGGCAAACTGTTGCCCCGAAACTTTATCTGGCATTGGGTATTTCCGGAGCCATTCAGCACGTGGTGGGCATGAAAGGGTCAAAAAATATTGTTGTGGTCAATAAGGATCCGGACGCCCCATTATTTGAATTGGCAGACTATGGTGTAGTAGGCGATGTATTGGAAATTATTCCTAAATTGACGGAAGCACTAAAATAATACATGCCAGATATTCATTTTTCAAATATTGAAAAGATCATCCTGACCCTGAGCACACTTGCATGCCTGGGGTCGTTTGTTTATGAGGTTTGGCGGAGGATACGTATTGTTCTCCGTGGACAAGGTTCCCTGCCGTTTGACAAAATTGGTGCTCGCATTTGGAGAGTCATAAACGAAGTTCTGTTTCACAAAAAGGTCATGGGCCAACGGTTCTGGCCGGGACTGATGCATGGATTGGTTTTTTGGGGTTTTTTGGTCTTCGGACTGATTACGATCGACCATTTTGCCATAGGATTTGGCGCTCCCTTATTTTCTAAATCGTTCCATCATTTCTATTCTTATTTTGGGATCCCTTTTGCCATGTTGGCTCTGATTGGGATCGTATCACTTGTTTATAGACGATTTATAACCCAGCCAGTTCATCTGGGAAAACTATCTCCAACATCAGGATTGGTGGCAGTCTTTATCGTCGTCTTGATGGTCACATATATTATTGGAGAAATGGATATTTCTCCTCTTACGTGGAAAATAAACTGGTGGCTCCACTCGGCCATGATCCTGGCATTCTTGTGGCTGATCCCCCGTTCCAAACACCTACATTTGGTGTTAGCTCCTATTAATATATTCTTTCGACCGTTCACTCAACCAGAACATACACTGGTAGAAATTGACCTGGAAGCATCTGAAGAAGATTTGGATAACATGCTGGCTTCCATGACCCAAATGACCATGAACCAGGTGTTGGATGTTTTTTCATGCGTGGAATGTGGTCGATGTACGGAAGTCTGTCCAGCCAACCGTGGCGGTGGAGTGTTGGACCCAAAGAATCATTTTATCCTTGACCTACGTCAACCTCTTCTTGAATCCGGTAGCGTAGATGTATTGGCTCAACTGAACATCGAAGCCGGTTGGGAGTGCACTACCTGTCAGGCGTGCACGGAAGTGTGTCCCGTTGGCAACCATGTGGAAAAATCCGATGAGATCCGCCGTTCTGAAGTTCTTATAGAAGGGAAAGTCCCCCAGGAATATCAAAAATTATTCACGAACCTTCAGGAAACAGGAAATACAGAAGGAGCGTCTAGTAGTCCTCTTGCGGAAAGCTTACCAGTGTATTCTTCAGATATGGAATACGTTCTTTGGTTAGGATGTTTTGCCCGCTACGGGTTGGATCCTGATTTTGAGAATTCAGTACGCAGTTTTACAAAGATTCTGGATGTTGCAAATGTCAGTTACGGTATCCTGGAAAATGAACATTGTTCTGGTGATCCGCCCAATCGATTGGGTGATAAATTAACTTATTCCATGCTTCGGGAATACAATACCGAACTACTTTCTGAAGTCAAAAAAGTGGTAACCTTGTGTCCCCATTGTGCCGTCAATCTGGAAAGGGAATATGCAAAATATGGAAATGTGAATTATACTGTTGAACATCATACCCAAGTTATCAAGCGGTTGATCACTGAAGGGAAGATAAAGGTAGAAAAGGGTGAAAATGGAAAAGTAACCTTTCATGATCCCTGTAATTTGTCCCGCATGCTGGATGAATTGGATGCTCCCCGGATGGCCATCACATCTGTGACCAGTGATTTTATGGAACTGGAAGAATCCGGCCGGCAGACATTGTGTTGTGGAGCTGGTGGTGGGCTATGGTGGAAAAAGGAAACCCAGGGCAGGACTCATTTGGTCAGGGCAGAACAAGTGGTGAAATCTGGAGCTGACACAGTAGTGACTGGGTGTAATTTTTGTTATGGGATGATGAAACAAGGGCTTGGCCCATTAACCCCGGATGGCCGATCAGAAATCAGTGTAAAGGATATTGCCGATATCGTTGCTGAAAATATGGTCAGTAATAAATAATAAAATTAATCTATCTGCACTAATTTTATCCCGGCTTCTTTTGCATGATAATGATGGAAGATGCCAGAAAAGTGACCCGTCAGGATGAAACGATGGAAGTAGTTGACATCTCTGAATTAGTTGCCGAGCGTCTTTGATCTATACCGACCATTATGGCGAACAATAATCATTTTTATTTTCCTTTCGAAAAGGCAGGTTCTTTCGATTATTCACCTGAATCAATAAACAAACTTACTGAATACGAAAAATATCAGCTTTCCTTTCATCCCGAACGGCCAAAGTATCTTGATTATTTATCCATTTTTGATCATGGTGAAGAATGCTTGGCGAGCGATGCGTTTGGATCGTGTTTAATTCAAACCCATCGAGCGGAATTCAAGGGCATTAAACTTATGCTCATCGGTCAGCAAAGCGGGCCGTCATCAAATTATAAAGAAATAAGAGAATCCATGCGTGATGCAAACATTTTGGATAAATGGAATCACGGCATGGCCACTCCTGCGTCGTACGAACGGGCAGTTGCTGCAACCAAATTGGCCGATCAAGAAAAAAGAATTGTTGTCACTTTTTTGGACACTCCCGGTGCAGACCCAACAGAAGCTGCCGAAGAAGGGGGCATCGCATGGCGGATCGGAAACATCATCCAGGGATTAGCAGAAACAAAGCGACCGACCCTTTCGATCATATTAAATAGAGGCTGCAGTGGAGGTGCCATCGCATTAACAGGATGCGATGTGGTTTTGGCTATGGAAAATTCTACGTATCTCGTCATATCACCTGAAGCAGCATCATCTATTTTATTTCATACCCGTCATGAAGCAAATCATGCAGCAGAAGCCATGTGGATTACATCCAAAGAAGGAAAGAAAGTGGGTATCGTTGATGAACTCATTTCAGAAGCATCAGGTCCCGCTCATAAATTTCCTGACGAAGCAAAACAAGCATTCGCAAATGCATTGGAAAAATGGTTAATACAATTAAATCAAATGCCTGATGAAAAAGTTTTTGAAAAACGTATTAACCGCTGGAAAAAAATTGGACATTGGAATGAAACTTCTTCAGACAAAATTTCAAGCTTCACATCTAAAATATCTCGAATTCCAAAATCAGAAAAAAGTGGTTTTATTAAGCGCCATAAGAATTGCAGAAATGTAGCGGGAAAAAGAATTTTTGATCCACAGCATTACGATAGTTTATTGGAAAATGATTTTGTTTGTCCGGACTGCTTGCGTCGATACACACGTCTTTCTGCGTGGGATTATATCTATTATGCCTTAGATAAAGATTCTTTTACTGAACATGAGGATACAAAATTTCTGGTAGATAAAGATATACTTGGTTTTCCGGATTATCAGGAAAAATTGAAAGAGACACAAATTAGAACAGGACTTGCTTCTTCCATGATTACCGGCGATGGAACTATTAATGGTCAACATGTCGTTTATTGCGGAACCGATTTTGGGTTTTTGGGCGGTTCATTTTGTATGTCCTCTGCTGAAAAGATTTGGCGTGCTGCAGAAATTGCCCTGGATAAAAAGGCGCCTATAATCCTGCAAGCGGCTGGCGGCGGAGCTCGCATGCATGAAGGTTGTTCTTCCATGGTGGGAATACCCAAAGCTCATGTAGCGTTAACACGCGTTGAGAGAGCAGGGCTTAAAGTCATTACATTGGTTACTGATCCAACCTTAGGCGGTGTGGCGATTGGTTATGCTTCTCGGGGAATTCGATTATTTGAAGAACACGCCGGTAATATTGGTTTTTCCGGCAAGCGAGTTATTGAGCAATATACCGGACACAAAACCAGCCGGGATTTTCAAATGACTGAATGGCTGAAAGAAAAGGGGCACGTGAAAAAAACATTTAAATTGAAGACGTTGCGGAAGACGTTAATAGAATTAATTGATAATAGTTAAACTTTAAAATTTTAATAAAACTCTGTTTGGGATTCATTTAGAGTAGGACACGTTGTCCTTCGGCAATCCTAATCCAAATGGACTAACTCAATCCCGGCTTCTTTTGCGTGTTCTAGGATGCGTTCATCACGGTAGAATTCATCGTAGTAAATGGTTTTTATTCCCGAATTAGCGATAATCTTAAAACAATTATAACAGGGAGAAGCGGTTACAAATATTTCAGCTAAATCCACGCGAGTACCGTTTTTGGCCGCTTGGGCAATGGCATTTGCTTCGGCGTGGGTAGTGCGAATACAGTGGCCGTCCACCATTTCATGCCCAGCTTCATCGCAATGGGGTAATCCTTTAATACTGCCGTTATAACCGGTTGAAAGTATATTTTTATCTCTCACAATAACAGCCCCCACACTTTTACGGTCACAGGTGGAGCGTGTAGAAACTTCTTTGGCAATATTCATGAAATAGTTTTCCCAGCTGACGCGTTTCGTTGACATTAATTTTTTTCCTTTGTAAATATTTTCACCGCCGAATGTAATTCTCCAAAATAAATCCGATCTACAAATTGAGCCAATTGAGCGGTGAGTATAAGAAAAGCCCATGTAGGTATAACTACTTCCGCACAGCCTCTGACTAAAACGCGATCACCTTTATACTGTGCCCAATCAATTTCAGCCACTTGTTTACGAAACGATTTTTCCCTCAACATTCCACCATCGAGAAAATCATCCATGCTGATCGTCGTCATAGAAAACTATTTCCTTGTGTTCATTATTTTACCACTCCACCACTCACTGCTCTACCACCCACAATATTCCATCTAACATATTATTCTATGTGATCTCTGTGGCTATTTATCTTTAACTTTATCCACAGACATATAAACCGGCTTTTTATCACCCATGAAATAATTATAATTCAGAATAACATATCCCTCATTATTTCGTGTTGGGCAGGAAGAGCAACAGGTAGAACCGTCTTCCTTGTGCCTTAACAGCTCAAGTAGTTTTTGATCCGTTTCCTGGGCACCGGCCACCATATCTTCATCTGTCTCCACGTACCAACGCATGGTGATCATATATTTAAATTTGGAGTTATCGGTTTTATTTTCTGACATATTGACCTCGTACAATAATTATTAAAACGTAAAACGTAAGAAAATTCAATAATTACGTTTTACAAAATTAATTTTAACTACCCATAAACTTAACTGTTTTCACCAAACTTTCACACAGGCGATCTACATCTTCTTTTGAATTGTATAAATAAAAACTTGCACGGCCTGTGGCCGATACTCCAAGCTTTTTCATTATTGGTTGGGCACAGTGGTGTCCTGCACGGATAGCTATACCATCATTGTCGAGTAATTGCGAAAGATCGTGTGGATGGATATTTTTCAAATTAAAACTGATCACTGCTCCTCGTTCATCTGCTGATCCGTAAATGTTGACTTCCGGAATTTTCTGCATTTTTTCAAGTGCATATGTTAAGATATCTTGTTCATGCTCGTGAATTTTGTCCAGCCCAATTTCGTTGATATAATCAATGGCAGAACCGAGACCGATGGCTTGAGCAATATTGGGAGTTCCTGCTTCGAATTTCCAGGGTATATCATTCCATGTTGATTCGTTCAAAGATACAGTACGAATCATTTCCCCTCCACCCATAAATGGAGGCATTTCTTCCAATATTTCTGGCTTTCCATACAGAACACCCACACCGGTGGGTCCCAGCATTTTATGTCCGGAAAACGCCAGAAAATCACAGTCTAAATCTTGTATGTCCACTTTTTGATGGGGGACACTTTGAGCGGCATCAATCAAGGTTACTGCACCCACACCTTTCGCCAATTTTATTATATCCTTAATTGGGTTTACCGTCCCAAATACGTTGGACTGATGAATGACTGCCACCAGTTTCGTTTTGTTAGTAAACCATTTTTCAGGATCAGATAAATCTAATGTGCCATCCTCATTAAAGGGAATAAATTTGAGAACAGCTCCCGTTTCTTCGGCGCATAATTGCCAAGGTATCAGATTGCTGTGATGTTCCATTTCAGTTAATAAAATTTCATCACCGGATTTCAGATTTTTTCGTGCCCATGTGTAGGCAACCAAATTGATGGATTCTGTAGTGCCACGGGTGAATATGATTGAATTAGAATTAGCGTTGATTAACTTTGCAACTTTTGATCGACTTCCTTCATATTTTTCTGTTGCTTTTTCTCCAATGGAATATATTGAGCGATGAACATTCGCACTGTATTTGGAATAATAATCTGCAACAGCATCAATAACGGTTTGAGGTTTTAAGGTTGTGGCAGAGCTGTCTAAATAAACAAAATTGTCATCTCGCTCGGTAAAGATTGGAAAATCTTCTCGAATATTTTTTACGTCAAGCATTTAATTATAAAAGACCTAATTGTAGACGGGCTGCTTCAGTCATCATGTCTTGTCCCCAAGGCGGATCCCATACGACTATAACCATCACATCCCAAACGCCTGGCACACCCTTAACTTTCTGTTCTACTTCCTGGGCAATAACAGGTCCCATTCCGCAACCAGGAGCGGTGAGTGTCATGGAAACTTCCACCAGCATTCCTTCTTTTGTTTCAGAAAATACGCAAGAATAAATCAAGCCCAAGTCTACAATATTCACTGGAATTTCCGGATCATAGCAAGAACGCATTGCGTCCCAAACCGCCTTCTCATCCACCGTATGTCCATCAGGGAGTTTTTCTTTTACTTTCTTAACAGTTTCCTTTCCAATGGCATCTGCATCCTCGCCTTCAATGCGATAGAGATTTCCATTTACAGCAACGGTGTAGCTGCCGCCTAGGGATTGGGTAATAATGCCGTGTTCACCTTTTATGACTTTGCCTTTTGTACCCGATGGAATCATGGTGGCGGTGCAATCTCTGCTAAATGTTATTACTTCTTCTGTATTTCTGCTGTTTATCATAATTATTCTGTTGTGGTTAGATTCGTGTTACCATGGAGTGCATTATTCATGGTGTGCCAGCTTAAAACTGCGCATTTCACCCGGGAAGGAAATTTATGAACCCCCGCAAGAACGGTGAGTTTTCCCATGTCTTCACTTATTTCGCCTGTAGTAATCATTGTATGAAATTTTTCGAAAAGCGATTCTGCCATTTCTACTGATTTCCCTATTAATAATGTGGTCATAATAGAAGCCGATGCTTTTGAAATAGCACACCCTGATCCTAAAAAACTCACATCGGTGATCTTTTCATTTTCAACATGAAGAAACAATGTTATTTCATCACCGCAAAGTGGATTATGGCCTTCAGCTTTGGATGTAGCATTTTCCATCTCCCTGAAATTTTGAGGATTTTGATTATGATCCAAAATCATTTGCTGATATAATTCTTTTAAATCATCCATTTTTTAAACTTTTTAACCAAGAAGTGAGTTTATTTCTTAAATATGCACTAATCTTTTCATTTTTGGAATTCACAAGTAATTCTCCGGCAAATCCTTCTACCATAAGCTGTTGAGCCGTCACAGCATCGATACCACGAGATCGTAAATAATATAGTACTTCTTCATCAAGTTGTCCTGTGGTAGATCCATGTGAACAACGTACATCATCTGCATAAATTTCCAATTGAGGATTAGAATTTATGGAAGACGATTTACTTAATAATAAATTTTTATTAGACTGACTTGAGTCTGTTTTCTGGCTGTCCTTTTGAACGATAACCCTACCATTAAATACGCCGGTTGATTTATCATCCAAAATATATTTAAATAATTGATTACTGGTGCAATGGGGATACGCATGATCTACAATGACTCGCATATCCATATGCTGATTATTTTTCAATAAAGAAAGTCCATTTAATTCTGCTGATGCATTTTGGCCATTAAAACTTATATTCACATCGCCACGATATAATTCAGTCCCTGAATTAAAAAATAACGTATTCAATCTTGCATCATTTTGCAAATGATATTCTATATTGCCGGTATGATATCCGGTATCTTCCTGTATGCGAGTGTGGTGTAATTCACCATTTTTCCCCAACTCACAAACAGTGACGCAATTATTCCAGTATAAAGTTGTGCTTTCACCTTTATAATGTTCAATGATTTCAGTTGAACTGTTTTCCCCCAGCCTGATTAATAGTCGTGGATGGTTCATGATATTATCTTCAATTCCGGTGGAAATGAACTGATAATGAATCGGTTTATCAATTTGAATACCATCGGAAACATCAACAACAAGTCCGCAATTCATTAGAGAAGTATTTAACGCTATAAACGGATTTTCTTCAGAATAAGAGAGATCTGCTTTTTCATCTTTGATGAAGACATCAAAAAGCGTTCGAATTGTAACTCCATTCGGCACATGTGAAAGCTGCGGTTGATAGTGACCGTTTAATATGATAATGGAAAAAGAATCAGCAAAGGATTGAGTATGATACTTGTCTATATCTTTTACATCGTCTGCCGAAGATATTCGAAATTTTGTTTTATCAAAAGGGGAGAAGTCCGTGAACTGCCAATCTTCCCAATGTTTATTGGGCAGACCCATTTGTAAAAATTGTTCTAATGCAGAATTTCTTAAATGCATCATCTTTTCTGGCTCATGGGTCCATTGGTTATTCAATGAATCTAATTGTGATTTAAAATACTCCATTAGTCTATCAACCAGGAATATCCTTTTTCCTCAAGTTCTTTAGCCAAAGACATATCACCTGTTTTAACAATTTTTCCATCAATCATGGCGTGAACCACATCCGGTTTCATGTAGTCCAACAGTCGTTGGTAATGAGTGATAGCTAAAATACCGCGTTCGCTATTTCGATATTGATTCACACCGTTGGCTATGATTTTAAGCGCATCAATATCCAAGCCGGAATCTGTTTCGTCCAAAATGGCGAATGTCGGTTCCAATGTGAGCAATTGTAAAATTTCATTTCGCTTTTTTTCACCGCCGGAAAAACCATCATTCACGTTTCGGCTCAAATAACTTTCGTCCATACCAACTAATTTGATTTTTTCTTTTATCAATGAAAGAAAATCCATGGCATCCAATTCGGGTTGTCCATTTGCTTTCAACTTTGCATTGAGTGCCGCTTTCAAGAAATATGTATTGTTCACACCGGGAATCACCACCGGATATTGAAAGGACATGAAAATCCCGGCCAACGCTCGTTCTTCCGGAGATTTGCCTAAAAGACTTTCACCATTAAATAGAATTTCGCCTTCAATTTCGTACCCTTCTTTCCCGGCAATTACATGAGAAAGAGTACTTTTCCCAGAACCATTTCTCCCCATAATTGCATGGAGTTCACCGGAAATGATGGTAAGATTGATTCCTTTGAGAATTTTTTTATTGTCAATACTGACGTGTAAGTTTTTTATTTCTAACATGATTTTAATTACGTTTTACATAATTATTCTTCACCCAACCGCTCCTTCTAAGCTTACTCCCATTAATTTTTGCGCCTCGACGGCAAATTCCATGGGCAGTTCTTTAAAAACCTCTTTGCAGAAGCCATTTACGATAAGGGATACGGCATCTTCTGTAGAAATACCTCGCTGGTTACAGTAATAAATCTGGTCTTCTCCGATGGACGACGTGGACGCTTCATGCTCCATTTGAGCCGAAGGATTTCTGACGTCAATATAGGGAAATGTATGGGCACCGCATTGTTCGCCGATGAGCATGGAATCGCATTGGGAATAATTCCTGGCGTTGTCTGCATTCTTCATAATTTTCACGCCACCTCTATAAGTTTGCTGACCTTTACCGGCGGAAATTCCTTTGGATATAATAGTACTTTTGGTGTTTTTCCCCAAGTGCACCATCTTTGTCCCAGTGTCAGCTTGTTGAAAATTATTGGTGAGTGCCACAGAATAAAATTCGCCCACGGAATTATCGCCTTTTAAAATACAAGATGGATACTTCCATGTAATAGCTGACCCTGTTTCTACTTGGGTCCAGGATATTTTTGAATTTTCTTCCAGACACGCTCCCCGTTTGGTAACGAAATTATAAATACCGCCCTTGCCTGTTTTTGGATCGCCGGGATACCAATTTTGGACAGTGGAATATTTAATAGTTGCATCTTCGTGTGCCACCAACTCTACTACGGCAGCATGAAGCTGATTCTCATCACGCATGGGTGCAGTGCAGCCTTCAAGGTAACTGACGTAACTCCCTTCATCTGCAATTATCAAGGTCCGTTCAAATTGACCTGTTTTGGCGGCATTGATACGGAAATAAGTTGAGAGTTCCATAGGGCAGCGGACACCTTTGGGGATGTAAACAAAACTGCCGTCGGTGAAAACTGCAGAATTGAGAGCAGCAAAATAATTATCCGTATGGGGAACCACAGTACCGAGATATTTTTTAATCAATTCAGGATGACTTTGAACAGCTTCAGAAAACGGACAAAAAATGACGCCGTGTTTTTCCAATTCATCTTTGAATGTAGTGGCGACTGAAACAGAATCAAATACGGCATCTACCGCCACACCGGACAGCATTTTCTGTTCTTCCAAGGGAATACCTAATTTAGTGTAAGTATCCAATAATTCGGGGTCCACTTCATCCAAACTATTCAATTCCTTTTTCTTTGGAGCTGAATAGTAACTGATTGCCTGATAATCAATGGGTGGATAATCTACTTTTGCCCAAGTAGGTTCTTCCATTTTCAACCATTGCCGATATGATTTTAAACGCCACTTCAACATGAATTCTGGTTCATTTTTTATTTCAGATATTGCACGAATTACATCTTCATTCAAGCCAGGAGGGAGGGTGTCCTGCTCAATGTCTGTGACGAAACCGTACTTATATTCTTGATCTATGGCTTTTTCGATTATTTTAGACATTATTTATCAATATTTAAACAGAAAAACTTGTTCCACATCCGCATGTTCTATTGGCATTGGGATTATGTATCTTAAATCCTCCGTTGAGCATATCATCGGAAAAATCAATTTCGATACCTCTTACGTAAAGCCAGCTTTTCAAATCACAAAATATTCTAATTCCATTACTTTCCATTACTTTGTCCATTTCGCCTTGATTGTCGTCGAACGTCATTTTGTAATTCATGCCCGAACATCCGCCACCTTCAACTCCCATTCTAAGAGCCCAGCCATCTTTTCCCTCTAACTTCATAGCGTTTTTAACTCGTTCAGCTGCTTTAGCAGTAACGGTTATTGTGGTATTGGTAAAGTCTTTTACTTTTTGCTCTTGTGATTTGGCGGCCATATTATTCCCACTCATTTTCTGATGCTTCATTTTGTACTTTCGCAGGGGAAAAACCTAATTTTTCTTTTGCATCATCGGTCATCATTTCAGGACTCCAAGGAGGATCAAATGTTACTTGAACATTTGTTTCATTTACTCCATCCAGGCTTGTTACTTTATTTTTAATATCTTCCGCCATGTATTGTCCCATCCCGCATCCAGGTGTAGTAAGAGACATGATTATATCCACAATTTTTTCATTAATCTTAATATCATATATGAGACCTAAATTCCATAAATCAACTGGTATCTCAGGGTCATAACATTGTTTTAAAATTTCTACTATTTGATCTTTATTTATAGCCATATTTATCTCATTGAGTTATTTCACCTACGGACATATTTTCAAACATATTACGCATATTATCGTTAATTTTTTGAATAGGAGATCGAATATTGCATGCAGAAATAAGGGTACAGTCTGAATCAAAATAACAATCCATGAGCCCCAAAGGTCCTTCTATTTTTTCAAAGAATTCTATCATATTGATATTTTCAAGGTTGACTTTGATTTTATAACCACCGTTGGGACCATGTACAGCATCAACTATACCGCCTCTTGCCATTAACTGAAGTGTTTTGGCCAAAAGTTCCAGCGGTATGTCATACATTACGGCTATTTCTTTTGTACTGGTTATAGCCTGGGAATCTTTATTCTGCATGTGCCGAAGAGCAATAAGTGCATATTCGACTTTTCGTGTTATTTTTAACATAATTTAATCCGATTAATTTAGTCGGTTAAATTTACAAGGTACGATTTATTAAGCACAAGAAATATATCAGACTATATTGGTCGGATATTATTGGAAGTGTTTGTATTAAAAATTAAGAATCAGATAGAAATTATATAATCTGTTTTTTTTGTTATTAATCCAATTTTATAAGCCGGAAATGGAGCGGTAGAATTGAAAATATCTAAAAATTTGTCTGCATTTTCATTTGATAGAGAAATTAATAATCCACCTGATGTTTGCGCGTCTGCTGCTAACAGTTGGTCTATTTCAGATAGTGAATTTTGAAAGTGTACATATTCATTTACAAAATCCAGATTTCGCTTTGAACCGCCGGGTATAATTCCCTTTTCGGCAAGTTCTCTTACTCCGGGGAGAAAATCGAGATTTTTGAAATTAATTTCTGCAGAAACATTGCTTGCCTTACACATTTCTAACAAATGGCCCAATAGTCCAAAACCGGTTACATCCGTAGCTGCATGGACATCTAAATCATTCATTATTTCTGCTGCTGTTTTGTTGAGCGTTGACATGGATTTTACAGCAATATCAATCTGATTCTGGTCTGCATATCCTTGTTTAATTGCTGTTGAGATAATACCTGTCCCCAGCGGTTTTGTTAAAATCAATGCATCCTCAATTTGGGCACCACTATTTTTTATCAATTTATCTTTCTCTACTTCTCCGGTAACAACCATACCATATTTTGGTTCTTTATCATCGATTGAATGGCCGCCTGCAATTGTGATTCCTGCTTCAGATGCTTTATCAGCTCCACCTTGTAGAATTTTACTTAAAATCGTTTTTGGTAAATCCTGAATTGGAAAAGCTACAATATTTAGAGCAAAAAGGGGTGTCCCGCCCATGGCATAAATATCGGAAAGGGAATTTGCAGCTGCAATTTGACCGAATTGATATGGATCATCTACAATGGGCGTAAAAAAATCCACTGACTGCACAATAAATCTATTTCCATCTAGACGCACTACGGCAGCATCGTCGGCACTTTCAAAGCTGACGAGAACACGATCATCCTTGGGCAAATTTAGTTGACCCAGTACCTGGGTCAGGTCTTTCGGACCTATTTTACACGCTCAACCACTGCCGTGAGATAATGTAGATAGTCGTATTTGTTCTTTGGTCATAAAAAAATTTATAAAATCAAAAGACTGCTATGAAAGTATTAGAGTTTTTCTGTCAGCTTACGGACATCTTCAATTGTATTTATCTCTGTTTCAGCAAGATACTCCAAATGAATTGTTTTAAAAACAGAATGAACATGTACTTGTGATTGATATTGATGCAGTACCATAGGTATATGAGCAGTCTTTAATACGAGTACTTGAAAAGGATAATCCAATTCTGTGACTTTTAAAGTGGATAATGTAGAATGGGATTCAGCAAGGTTTTGCCTGACTTCCTGTATATCTTTTAAAAGTAATTTATCACGGAAAATCCAAGGTGCAATACTGTCAGACATTTCATGAAAATAATCATATCCCTGTTTAAAATGATCCAGGAAATATTGGCCAAACACTCCTTTACTCAATGATTGTAATAGATATTCGTTTATTACTTTTTGCTGTTTTTTTAAGAAAGCTTTCCACTGTGGAAAATGGCTGCGAAATAAAAAATAGCCAAAAGAAGTTTTGAAGGAATTACCTCTATTGAAAAATGCTTTTACTTCATATGTAAGTTTTTTTAATTCATTTCTAACCTGCTGTGGGAATAAATGGACTGTTAAAGGTGCCAGGGCAGAATCATTCCTTAAAAAATCTTGCGGAATTTTCAACTCATAGAGATTAAGTGAATATACTTTTTCAATGCCTAGGATGTTTATTTGTATAAATGCACCAAGGTCACTCATTTTGATTAAATTTCCCAGTGCATTATCGAATTCAGGTATTGTTGCAATAGAGGGGGCTGAAAGATTTTCAGACAGCTCAGGAAAAATAGAAAGTTGACTCGGATTATGTTTTGGACTCATTTGAGCAGTATTAAGTTTACGGTTACATCATGAAAAGTGCAATTTTTGTTAACAAAATAATTACGTTTCTATTACAATTGATTTACGTATTAACAACATGCTAAATTTACGCTTGGTCAGGTCTAGAAATATTTGAATTTAACTCTAAATAACACCTCAAAAGCTCCGAGTAGTTCTGCGTAATTAATTAATATCACATTGAATCTTGATGGAAAAAACACTAAAAAATGTTGAAAATGTAATCATTCGTTTTGCCGGCGACTCTGGTGATGGAATGCAACTTACCGGAGGCCGTTTTACTGAAACTACAGCAATTGTTGGGAATGATTTAAGTACACTCCCGGATTACCCTGCAGAAATTCGGGCTCCCGCCGGTTCTTTGGCTGGCGTTAGTGCATTTCAAATTAATTTCAGTTCTAAAGATATCCATACACCCGGCGATAAGGTGGATGTATTGGTCGCGATGAATCCGGCTGCATTAAAAGTCCATATGAACGAGTTGGAACATGGTGGAATGCTTATTTGTAATACAGCCAGCTTTACAAAGAAAAACCTGACGTATGCCGGTTATGAGTCCAATCCTTTGGAAGATGGTTCATTGGAAGACTTTTTCAATGTGTTTGCCATTGATATGAGCAAAATAGTAACCGAAGCATGTTCGGATATGGATTTACCACCCAAAACAGTTGAACGGACTAAAAATTTATTTGCTTTAGGGCTTTTATTTTGGATTTTTGACAGGCCAACTGAAACAACCAAATCCTGGTTGAGAAATAAATTCGCTAAACGACCTGAGTTGATTGAAGCAAATATCCGAGCGTTGGATGCGGGATATAATTATGGTGAAACGACTGAAATATTTACAACTCGATATATGGTGGATAAAGCGGATTTACCTCCGGGAACGTATCGAAATATTGTCGGAAATTATGCAGTCTCACTTGGATTAGTTGCTGCAGCTGAAAAATCAAACTTACCACTTTTTTATGGCGGATATCCAATTACACCGGCAAGTGAAATTCTTCATACTCTTTCATCTTTAAAACACCATAATGTAAAAACGTTTCAAGCCGAGGATGAGATAGCAGGAATGACATCCATAATTGGAGCAGCGTTTGCAGGCAATTTGGCTGTTACTGCCTCTTCCGGTCCCGGGATTTCCTTAAAAAGTGAAGCACTTGGCCTCGCTGTTATGGCTGAGTTACCCATGGTTATTGTAAATGTTCAGCGTGGTGGACCAAGTACAGGACTGCCGACTAAAACTGAACAATCAGATTTATTTCAAGCATTGTATGGACGTAATGGTGAAGCTCCAATACCTGTGATCGCTTCAGCCACACCTGGCGATTGTTTTTATACTGCGTATGAAGCATGCCGAATTGCCATAAAGTATATGACACCAGTCATTGTCTTAACGGATGGCTATTTGGCAAATGGTTCTGAACCATGGCCTATTCCAAGTATGGATGAGCTTGAAACAATCGAAGTTAAATTTGCCGACACTTCATCGTTTGTAGATGGACAGTTTATGCCTTATTTAAGAGATAAGAAAACATTAGCTAGGCCATGGGCTGTCCCAGGGACAACTGGACTCGAACATAGAATAGGCGGTTTGGAAAAAGAAGATGTAACCGGTAATGTCAGTCATGATCCTGAAAATCATCATCAAATGACATTAACACGAGAACAAAAACTAAATAACATTGTAAATGAAATTCCACCTACTGACATTTACGGTTCACCAAGCGGTGAGTTATTAATATTGAGCTGGGGAGGAACTAAAGGTTCCTGCAGAACTGCAGTTGAAGATTTGCAAGCAGAAGGTAGATCAGTTAGCCATATCCATTTACGTTGGCTAAATCCTTTACCCAAAGATTTAGGAGAAATTTTAATCCGTTACAAACACATATTAATACCGGAAATTAATATGGGTCAATTATCAAAAATTATTCGCGCTGAATATCTTGTGGATGCTCAGGGATTAAACTTAGTTAAAGGAAAACCAATTAGTAAAGGGCAAATCATAAAAAAAGTAAATGAAATGTTAGAAAGCTGATCATGGCAGATGTAAAAAAAGTTGAAAAGAAAAAATATTCACGGATGGATTTTACTTCAGATCAATCTGTACGCTGGTGTCCCGGATGTGGCGATTATGCCATTCTAGCACAAACACAAAAAGTGTTTCCAGAATTAGGCATAGATAGGGAAAATATCGTTTTTATTTCAGGCATTGGTTGTTCCAGTCGATTTCCATATTACATGAATACCTATGGTTTTCATACCATTCACGGTCGTGCAGCTGCCATTGCTTCCGGCGTAAAAATAGCCAATCCTGAATTATCCGTTTGGGTTGTGACCGGCGATGGCGATGGACTTTCAATTGGCGGTAATCATACGATTCATCTATTACGCCGTAATATAAATATAAATGTAATGCTGTTTAATAACCGCATTTATGGTTTAACCAAAGGTCAGTATTCACCTACATCTGAAGTTGGAAAAATTACAAAATCAACTCCATTTGGTTCTTTGGATAGACCGTTTAATCCCCTCACTTTAGCTATGGGAGCACAAGCGACATTTGTAGCCAGGTCCGTTGATCGAGATACAAAACATATGCAGGCTATGATTGAAAGATCACATAAACATAAGGGAACATCATTTCTTGAAATTTATCAAAATTGCCTTATTTTTAATGACGGAGCTTTTGCTTCAATGACAAATAAAGAATCAAAAGCGGATAATGTTCTTCGCCTTGAACATGGTCAACCTATGCTTTTTGGAAAAGAAAATAAAAAAGGAATAAAATTCAATGATAATATTCCGGAGATTATTGAAATAGGTAATAAATATTCCATAGATGATGTGTTGATTCATAATGAGCAGGATTATGTAATTGCCTCGATGCTGGCTAATTTTACCTATCTGGATATTTTTCCTGATCCAGTGGGTGTTTTGTATGCAATAGATGTCCCATCCTATGATGAACATGTAGTTCAACAAATCGATGAAGCTATTGGCCATCATGGCACTGGAAGCATTAAAGAGTTATTGAATTCTGGAAACACATGGATTGTGGAGTAAAGTTATGTCTACACGAATAGAAAAAGACAGCCTTGGAGAAGTAAACGTTGCAAATGATCGTTATTGGGGTGCGCAAACCCAGCGGTCACTGCAAAATTTTAAGATTGGAAACGAGCATTTCCCCCGTGAATTTATTCGGGCTTACGGTATCCTGAAAAAAGCCGCTGCTACTGTGAATGAATCATTCGGCAACCTCAACTCCGAAATTGCTTCTACCATCCGAAATGCTGCCGATGAAGTGGTGGAAGGTAAACTGGATGATCATTTTCCTTTGGTCGTTTGGCAGACCGGTTCCGGAACACAAACCAACATGAATGTGAATGAAGTGATTGCTAACCGAGCGATTGAAATGCTTGGCGGTGAATTGGGGAGTAAGGATCCGGTCCATCCCAACGATCATGTAAACATGTCACAGTCAACAAACGATACGTTTCCTTCGACGATCAATATTGCTGCTGTGGAAACAGTAGCACACCAATTAATACCTGCACTGGAAAAATTGCAAAAATCACTTACGGCCAAAGCAGATGAATTTAATGACATCATTAAACTGGGGCGGACTCATTTACAGGATGCCACACCATTGAGTTTAGGCCAGGAATTTTCCGGTTATGCGTCCATGGTGGATCATGGAATTACGCGGGTGAAAAATGCCATTGAGCATTGTTATGAATTGGCCATGGGCGGCACTGCAGTGGGAACAGGAATAAATTCACTGGCAGGATTTGGTGAAGCTGCCGCCAAGGAAATTTCAAACCTGACAGGTTTTCCATTTGTAACAGCTCCCAATAAATTTGAAGCATTAGGCGGACAAGACAGTATAGTGGAATTATCATCTGCTTTAAAAACAGTGGCTGTATCGTTGAACAAAATTGCCAATGATATTCGCTGGTTAGGAAGTGGTCCTCGTTCAGGTATTGGGGAAATAAATCTTCCCACGAATGAACCGGGAAGTTCCATCATGCCGGGGAAAGTGAATCCAACACAAGCAGAAGCAATGACTATGGTGTGTACCCAGGTAATCGGGAATGATATTACAATCACAATGGCAGGTGCTTCCGGGAATTTTGAATTGAATGTCTATCGTCCCGTGATTGCATTTAATATAATTCAATCAATTCGATTACTTTCTGAAGTATCCGTTTCATTTGCTGATAATTGTATAGATGGAATTGAAGCCAATGAAGATCGTATCCACAGCAATCTTCATAATTCACTTATGCTTGTAACAGCACTGAATCCGCATATCGGGTATGACAAAGCAGCGGAAGTAGCTAAAAAAGCTCATAAGGAAAATACCACACTAAAAGAAGCCATCATTGATCTAGGTTACATGAGCGGTGATGACTTTGATAAGCTGGTCCAGCCTCAGGATATGATTCATCCCCGGAAAAAAAGCTGATTCTACTGGAACAGTTTTTTCATACTTCCGTTCAATTCACCAATTTCAAATTCTTAAACAAGCAGTAAATTCACACCCATGATATCCTGGCTACGCGTTATAAAACAGTCTATTTACACGGTCCTCGCCGGACTTGTTATTATTTTTGCATATATTTTATACCTGTCCATAGACCTTCCTTCCGTTGACCAATTAGAAAATTATGATCCGGATCTGGTGACGCGCATTTATTCAGCAGACGGTATATTGCTGAATGAACTCTTTTTTGAAAAGCGAGTTTTTGTTGAATTAAGTCAAATACCTCAACATATGCTCGATGCCGTTGTGGCCAAAGAAGATCAGCGTTTTTATGACCATTGGGGTATTTCTCTTAGAGATGTATTGCGAGCGGTAGTTATTAATACGGTTACAATGAGTTACCGCTCAGGATTTAGTTCTCTCACCCAACAATTGGCGCGAAACCTTTATGACAATATTGGTTTCAAGAAAACAATTATACGAAAGATCAAGGAAGTTATCACTGCTATCCAAATTGAGCGAACGTACACGAAAGATGAAATCCTGGAAATGTATTTAAACAGCGTTCATTTTGGTCATGGAACCTATGGTGTCCAAGCGGCAGCAAAACGATTTTATGGAAAACAAGCCTATGAATTGACGCTGGATGAAAGCGCGCTTTTGGTGGGGTTGCTCCCGGCACCGGCCCGTTATTCTCCGGTCCGGTTTCCGGAACGGGCGCTAACAAAACGTAATGTTGTTTTACGGGTAATGCGTGATCAGAAATTCATATCCAAAGCAGAATACACAGAAGCTCGCGCCCGGTTGCTGGACAGTGTTCAGCAAGAGCAGTCCAGGGGCACAGCTCCCTATTTTACGGAATATGTTCGAAGATTTCTTGAAAGGGAAGATGATGAACTGGGTGTTAATATTTATCGGGATGGCTTGAAAATCTATACAACACTGGACTCACGATTACAGAAAATTGCAGAAGATGCGGTGGTTAAATCCGTCCTTACAAACCAGCAAAAAATGAATCAGCGAATATTTAATGATGAGGAAGAATTTTCTAAACTGGCATACTTGGGAATTTATCCGGAAGATACAGTAAAACTCATGATGGCAGGGGAAATGGAAATGTACGAAGATCTGCGGGACAAACTGTTGGTCCAAAGTTCATTTATCGCATTGGATACGCGTACCGGATCGATATTAGCCATGGTGGGCGGCCGGCCGGATTACCCGGATCAGTTCAACCGCGCCACCCAATCGTTGCGCCAGCCGGGATCGGTGTTCAAGCCTTTTGTCTATACAACGGCAGTGGATAATGGTGTGCCGGTTACCAGGCAATTATTGAATCAGCCTGTTGTGCTGAACGTGCGCAATGCAGATGGAGAATGGGTGAAGTGGATGCCTAAAAATTATGACGGCAGTACGGGTGGTTTAACAACAATCCGGGAAGGATTGCGCCGGTCAATGAATTTGATTTCTGTTCGTATGGTGCAGGAAGTGGTCCCGGCACTGGCTGTGAAACAAACAGCCCGCCGAATGGGTGTGTCAACGGATATACGTGCAGTAGATGCTATTGCCTTGGGAACGTCAGAAGTGCATTTGATTGAAATGGTTGCTGCTTACGGTACGCTTGCCAATAAAGGAGTCTATTGCAAACCGTTTGGTATCACTCGTATAGAAGACCGCTATGGAAATGTGCTGAAGGATTATTTTCCCCAAAAGGAAGAAGTGTTAAGTGCTGAAACATCTTATATGATGACCAGTCTACTGCAAACTGTATTGGACAGGGGAACAGGTGGCAGCGCCCGCTGGAAATATCATTTTTACCATCCCGCTGCCGGAAAAACCGGAACGACGCAAGGGTGGACGGATGCCTGGTTTGTCGGATATTCTCCTTATATAGCTGCGGGAGCCTGGTTCGGAGTGGATGATCCTCAAGTCAGTTTGGGTAAAGGATCGGATGGCAGTAAAGCAGCATTACCGGCTTGGGCTCGATTTATGCGTGATAGTCATGATTCATTATCCTATTCCAGGAAAGAATTCGACCAGCCGGAGCGAATAGAAAAAGTGAAAATTTGTCAAGTAACAAAAGACCTTCCGGTAAAATTATGCCCCTTGGAAACAGAGGTATTTGTAAGAAGGACTGAACCAACTAAACAGTGTACCGTCCATTAGAAAAAGTAGAAAAAGTTAAACGAACAAAATAATATTTCAATCTCAACTACTTTAAAAAAACTTCAAATTTGTAAAATTGGAAATACTCATTTAATTATAAAATAGATTTGTCTCCACAGGATCTGAACCGAAGGAGATTGTTTTAGATATTCTTTCTACACCTGTGTTTAACTTTTCTCCATCATTACAAAAGCATGTAAATAAAACATCACCTTCCTTTACTTCGTCGCCAATTTTATGATGGCATTCCAATCCTGCAGAAGGATCAAGAATATCGTCTTTACGTTTTCGTCCGCAGCCCATTTCCACTAATCCCCAACCGATTTCAGTCGTATTCATGGATTGAATAATGCCGCTCGTTTCAGCGACAATATCCAGTGTATATGATGGTGAGTACTCCGCCTCGCTTAAATCTCCGCCTTGAGCTGCCGTCATTACTTCAAATTTTTCATAGGCTGAACCATTTTCAATCAACTTATTTAGAATAGAATCTGACTCTGTTTCATCTTTTGCTTTTCCGGATTGGATCATGAGTTTTGATGCCAGTTTGAAACACACTGCCATGGTATCTTCCGGGCCTTCACCAGATAAGCAATCTATTGCTTCCTTCACTTCGCACCACATTCCGGAAAAACGGCCAAGGGGTTGGTCCATGTTTGAATAAACCAGATCCGTTCTAACTCCAAAATGTTCACCAACTTCTTTGAGCATTTCCGCAAGTTCAGTTGCTTTGTCAAGGGTCGGCATGAATGAGCCGCTGCCGACTTTTATATCCAAAACCAAACCCTGAATACCTTCAGCAATTTTTTTGCTCATGATAGATCCCACAATCAACGGAACAGAGGCAATGGTTCCCGTGATATCACGAAGGGCGTAAATCTTTCCATCGGCGGGACATATTTCAGATGTTTGAGCCAAAATACCACTATGATTTTTTTTCACCAGTTTTTGAAATTCATATAAAGGTATATCCGCGCGAAAACCTGGAATAGTTTCCAATTTATCCAACGTACCGCCCGTATGTCCCAAACTTCGGCCGGCGATCATGGGCAGGTATAATCCTGCACTGGCTAAAAGGGGAGCAATAACCAACGATGTTTTATCGCCCACACCGCCGATACTGTGTTTATCACAAACATATTCATTCAGATGTTCAAAATGCATTTGCTTGCCGGAATGAATCATGATATCCACCATAGTATAAATTTCATCATGTGTCATTCCATGATCGAAAATTGCCTTTAGCAAACCGGACATAGTTGTGTCATCGATTCGATCCTCTACATAACCACTGATGAAACTATATAAATCAGTTGTTGAAATTGATTTGCCGCTGTTTTTTGCGGCGATTACATCATGTGGATTCATCGTTTACATGAGATTTTTGCCAAGGCCATTTCATTGATATTGGCGCTCGTTCACGTACGGAGTGGAGAGTGAGGTAACCACCAATAAATGCCAGTATAACATTGGGGGTCCACATTCCAATCATGGGAGTAACAATATTGCGGTCGGCCATTTCTTCACCACCGATGAGGAAAATATAATAAATGAGGAAAAAGCCGAAACCGAGCATAATGGCAACTGCAAATCCTCCTTTTTGAGAAAGTGTACCTAAAGGTGCACCCACCAATACAAATAATATACACGCTATAGGTAATGAAAATTTCTTATGGATTTCAACCGAATACTTATTTCCACTTTTGATATAGGATTCAATGAGCCTGTATTCGTTTTTTGCTTGTCGTTCCAAACTGCGAATACGCCGTTCTTTCAAACGAAGTTGTGCTGCAGTTATGGAAGTATCTTGCTTTATTTCTTCTTTATAGTAATTCAGCATTTTCTGTGCATCTGCAAAATTTTCAGGTAAGATTTCCAACCCGGTTACTTTATTAATCGTATTTTGCAGTCGTTCCTCCACATTTATTTTCCGTTCAGCATATTTTGTCTTTTTTTCCTGCATAAGTCCTAATGTCATTTCACGATCGGAGCGATTCGCCGTATCTCGGCGATTCAGCATCAAATCATCTGCGGGGATGGTAATGATGTGTTTTTCGAAATTGATGCGCCGGTAATTACTGAAATTCTCAAGGTCTAACTCATGTATCTCTCCATCATAAAGTGTAAGAATAATCGCATCGTCCAATGTAGAGAGCTCGCCCGTTTCCGAATAAATACTGGTTTGGACTTCTTTACTCTCTTTACTGAAAATGCGTACATCTTCCATCAGATTACCATTTTTGCTGCGAATAATCATGGAATAGTCCGGAATATTATCAATAAAATGTCCGGGCTCAATGTCCATACCCGGGCGCATTTTTCGGATATCGCCCGCCAGTAAGCGGGCGTGAAAATTCATTTCGGGTAAAATGAGAGTATTAAAAAATATGAGCATCAAACAAACGGCAGAACCAAAAAGCAGTGCCGGCTGGAGAATAGTAAGAAAACTGATTCCCGAGGAGCGAAGTGCATTGATTTCATTATCTTCAGACAGCCGGCCGAATGCCATGAGCGTGGCGATCAAAACAGCCATGGGAACAGCCAGGGCCACGATCCACGCCAAGTTGAGAAACAGGTATTCCAATATGGTGAATAAGTCCAAACCTTTGCCCAAAAATCTGTCTACTGCTCTTAAGAAAAAATTGATGAACAGAATAAATACGATAATACCCAGGGCAAAAATAAAGGGCAAAATAAGTTCCCTGACGATATAGCGGGGTAATAGACGCATGGTAAAACTTACGTAATCTCCCTATCAGGATGCACGTGTAAAGGAATATGAATAGCGTTTGGAGGAGAGGGGAAACTCCAGTAATTTTGCCCGCTTATTTTAAGGTAATTAAACGTATATGGTGGGCGTAGTTCAATTGGTTAGAGCACCTGGTTGTGGTCCAGGATGTTGCGGGTTCGAGTCCCGTCGCTCACCCTAGTTTGGTGATTGGTAAAATAGTAACTGGTATACAGTACCACTTACTACTCACCAGAAACTAGTTTCGGAGTGTAGCGCAGTCCGGTTAGCGCACCTGCTTTGGGAGCAGGGGGTCGGAGGTTCGAATCCTCTCACTCCGACACGTCAGAAACCCAATCTGACCGACATAAAGCTCTTCTTTATTGAGGGGCTTTTGTTTTTGTCATATAGATTCAAA
>Ga0208896_1000075_pt1:7500-53616 | contig 53616 bp, 49 predicted proteins | sample ETNtaG_27_FD_185778 | JGI IMG/M metagenome (GOLD analysis project Ga0208896, IMG submission 185778) | Marine microbial and viral communities from oxygen minimum zone, Eastern Pacific Ocean - ETNP201406SV63 (SPAdes) (version 2) | ecosystem: Environmental > Aquatic > Marine > Oceanic ... | reverse complement strand
GCTTCAATTTTCTCGCCCAGTTTAACAATCTGACCAATGGCCATAGGGCAGCTGGCGAGTGCTTCAGTACTTTGACGAATACCATTCTCAATTCGTTTTGCCAGGGCGATCTCATCTTTGCGGGTGAGCAGGTCAACCGTTCCCATCTCTCGCATATACATTCGAACGGGATCAGTAGTTCGCCCAAAATCATTCTCTACTGCAGTTGTCAGCGCTGCTTCTGCCTCCTCACGGGCCTCTTCATCATCTGAATCTGTTTTGAGCAGCAGGCTGTCTGCATCGGGCGCCTTGTCGTGAACTTCAATTCCCATGTCATTGATCATATTGACCACGACCTCCATCTGGTCGGTATGATGCATATCTTCAGGAATGTGGTCGTTGATCTCTCTGTAGGTGAGGTACCCCTGCTCCTTTCCCTTGAGAATCAATTTGCGTAGTTCGCTGCGTTTGGTATCGGAATCCATATATCTTTCAGTCCTGGCAGTCCTGATGGCTAAATAACCAATTATTATAGCATGTTTTTCTTACCTTTTGGGTAGTTTTTAGTCTCCAATAGCTGGGTTAGCTCCCCCTGCTCGTGCGCGCTCAGCTTGCTGTTGGTTGATTTCTGCAGCAGAACCTCAATTCTTCTCGTTCTCTGACGGCCGATAAGGGTCTGAATGGTCTCTTCAAACTCAGCGAGAACATTATCCTTGTGGATCAGGTGTTCCCACGCCACCAGCTTAACCAGAGGGCGGAAATGGGGGGTCTCGCGAAAATGCTCAAGCAGCGCTGCGGTATTGATTTTGGGATTGTTGGTCAGGATCTCCTGGATTGAGTGGAGCAGTGGGAGGCCAGGGTCATCACTATCGCAAAGTGGCGAGAGATCGATCTGATGCCCTCCCATTCCTGGGTGCTGAATAAGCAGGGCGATCGCCTTTGCCGTCGGCGAGAGCCGACCTTCCGACTGGCCGAACGCACCATAAGAGTGCAAAGGCGCTTTGGTCTTTGAGGGTGGTGAAGAGGTGAAGTGCTCCTCCAGGCTGCCCGGCCTCGATTGGCTTAGGGTGGTCAGTCTGTCGAACATCATGGTGCGCAATACACCATCCGGAAGCCTCAAGAGCAGTGGGCGGGCAAGCTCAACAAGTCGGGCGCGACCATCAAGTCGGTTGAGATCCGTCTCTTTACGAAGTTGATCAAAGAGATAGTCGGGGAGTGGGGTTGAAGCACTCAACCGCTTGCGAAAGGCGGCCTCACCTTCACCACGAACCAGAGAATCCGGATCTTCACCATCCGGGAGGAAGAGAAATCCAACCTGGCGGCCATCCTGCAGAGTGGGAAGCGCGGATTCCAATGCACGCCACGCAGCCTGCTTCCCGGCACGATCCCCATCGAAACAGAAGATCAACTCATTGACATGTCGAAAGAGTCGTTCCAGGTGCTGTCGGGTGGTGGCGGTCCCCAGTGTTGCTACTGAATTCCTGATGCCATGTTGTGCCAGCGCAACCACATCCATATAGCCCTCCACAATGAGACAGCATTGCTCTTTATGGATCGACTCTTTGGCACGAAAGAGGCCATAGAGCTCAGAGCCCTTATGAAAAAGGGGGGTTTCGGGTGAGTTCAGATACTTGGGTTCTCCCTGATCCAGGATACGACCACCAAAGCCCACTACTCGTCCGCGGTGGTCGTGGATAGGGAACATCACCCGATCACGGAATCGATCATAGAAGCCGCCCGACTCTTTCTTGATAATCAGCCCCCCTTCAAAGAGGAGCTTGCGCCTGGCGTTATCTTTACCAAACTGATCAAGCAGGTTGCTCCACCCCGGGGGGGCAAATCCAAGCTCAAATTCAGCAGTCACTTCCCCACTAAGGCCTCTTTGTTTCAGATAGTTGATCACCCGATCACTCTTGGGGTGTTCTCGCAGCTGTTGTCCAAAGAACTGGTTGGCTTCAACCATCAGTTGCCTGAGTGAGGCAGTGCTGTTCTGCGCTCTTCGTGGTTGATCACCCTCTGTTGGCACTTCGACTCCAGCACCACTCGCCAGTTCGTTGATGGCTTCACGGAAGTCAAGATGGGCGTACTCCATGAGAAACGTGATTGCAGTGCCATGCACTCCACAGCCAAAACAGTGGTAGAACTGTTTTGAAGAGGAGACGGTAAATGAGGGAGTGCGCTCCTCATGAAAAGGGCAGCACGCCTTGTACTCTTTACCTGCCCGCTTAAGAGGGACGCGAGAGTCGATAATTTCGACAATGTCGACCCTCCCAAGAAGGTCATCTATAAAGGATTGCGGGATTCGTCCGGCCATCGCCTGATTCTAGCCCGGAAGGAATCCACTGTCAGTCAAAAGGCAGATCAGATGATCCGTGGTTGTAGAGTGGTGGATCAAATCATCCATTAAGAGAGGAGCGTCCCAGTTGTCTGGGTTTTGCGTCACCGTACGGACAGAGGGGAGATGATCGATTAAGGGTTGCCCGGTTTCGTCTACTGAAGACGGTTCTTAACCGAGGCGCTTATCTTGCCCATATCAGCACGGCCCTGGACTTTCGGCTTCAGCCAGCCAATCACTTTTCCCATCTCCTTGGGTGAAAGGGCTCCGGTTGCTGAAATGGCTTCACTGATCAGAGCATCAATCTCTTCGTCCAGGAGGGGTTCCGGGAGGTACTCCTGAAGCAGGGCAATGTTGCGCTCCTCTTTTGCTGCCAGATCTTCACGCCCGCCATCAATAAATTGAGAAGCAGCATCCTGGGACTGTTTGAGCAGTTTTTGAGTGACGGCAAGGACCTCTTCTTCTTCAAGCTCCTTGCGATCATCTACTTCTCGTCGCTGGATTGCGGCACGCAGCATGCGGATAAATTCGAGGCGTTCACTCTCCCTGGCACGCATAGCGGCTTTCATGTCGGCGGCAATGCGGTCTTTAAGGGCCATACGAGAGGGGCAGGTTAACGAGGTGACAAGACCCAACTGATGTCATCAGGCGGGGGTTGTTGAGCTCAACGGGATCAGTAGAGGCGGGTCGCCTGTACCCGGTCACGAGAGCGACGACGGGCCTCACGTTTTTCAGCAGCGGCTGATTTGCGCTTACGCACAGTAGTCGGTTTTTCGTAGTATTCGCGACGTCGCATCTCGGTAAAAAGGCCAGCCTTCTCACAGGAGCGGCGGAAGCGACGAAGAATCACGTCGAAGGGTTCGTCAGGTCTTACACGTACACTTGGCATCTGTTGGATTATCTCCTGAATTCTGTTCTCTCCGGCCGGATTGCCGGAAAACGGCGAATTGTAAGCCAACTCTTAAAAAAAACCAAATAAGTGAGGATATTCTCTTTTAAAGAGAAAGCGCGTCAACTTGGTTGAGCAGGCTCTCTTTGCGCGCCTGGGGGGCAAAACTCGCCCTGATGCTGTTTTTTGCCAGTTGTACCAGCTGGCTGTCATCCAGTCCCAAAGCCTGGTGGGCCGCACGAAAGTTACTGTTCAAGTAACCGCCAAAATAGGCCGGATCATCGGAGTTGAGGGTGATGCAGAGTCCGGCCTCAAGAAGCGCTTTGAGGTTGTGCTCCTCCATGCTCTTGAAGACCCCGAGTTTGATGTTTGAGAGTGGACAGACTGTCAGCGGAATCTGCCGGTCACGTAATTCTTCTACGAGTTCCTCCTCTTCGCTGCAACGTACCCCGTGATCAATACGAACCGCCCTTAGAAGATCGAGTGCCTGATGGATATAGGCGGGCGGCCCCTCTTCGCCCGCATGGGCGACCGGGATGAGCCCGGCCTGGTGAGCCTGGGCAAAAACGTCGCTGAACTTGGCCGGGGGATGGCCGACTTCTGAGGAGTCAAGGCCAACACCGAGAAGTTCATTTGCTCGGGGCAGTGCGTGTTTGAGTGTGGTCATCGCATCTTCAGCACTCAGATGACGCAGGAAGCAGAGGATGTACCCTCCACTGATGCCAAACTCTTTCTCCCCCCGCAAGAAGCCGGCCTGAAGGCCATCGAGAACCACCTCATAGGGGATTCCTCGATCGGTGTGGGTCTGGGGATCAAAAAAGATCTCGGCGTGCATTACCCGATCTGCGTCTGCTTTTTTGAGGTAGGCATAAGCCAGATCGGCAAAGTCTTCCTCCTTGCAGAGTACAGAAGCACCGGTGTAGTAGATATCGAGAAAGCTCTGAAGGTTATGAAACTGGTAGGCATCACGGGTCTCTTCAATGGTCTCCCAGGGCAGCTGGATTTGATTGCGTTCAGCCAGTGAGAGCATCAGTTCGGGCTCCAGAGAGCCTTCAATATGCAGATGGAGTTCCGCTTTGGGGAGGAGGTCGATGAGGTGAGTCATGGTGGTTTCTTCATTAATAGGAGGGTAAATGATAGGTATCCCTTGTGGTTACAGCAAGCCCCGGAGACAATGGATCAATGATTGTATTGGGATTGGAAACATCATGTGATGACACCGGCGTCGCTCTGTATGAGAGTGAACAGGGGTTGCTTGCCCATCGACTGGCCTCTCAGGTTGAGGTTCATCGTCCTTATGGAGGGGTTGTGCCTGAGCTGGCGGCACGGGACCACATTCGAAAACTCCTTCCTCTTGTTCAAGCGGTGATGACAGAGGCCGATGTTGAGGGCAAACAGGTCGATGGCATCGCCTTTACAAAAGGGCCCGGTTTGGCGGGAGCGCTGTTGGTGGGAGCCGCATTTGGCCGATCCTTGGCGTGGGCGTGGGAGATACCGGCGGTAGGGGTGCATCATATGGAGGGCCATCTGCTGGCACCCATGCTTGAGGAAGAGCCTCCTGGTTTTCCTTTTGTCGCTCTTTTGGTCTCAGGGGGACATACCCTACTGGTAGAGGTTAAAGGAGTTGGCCGCTACCGGCTGCTGGGGGAATCGCTTGATGATGCCGTGGGGGAGGCTTTTGATAAGACGGCGAAACTGCTTGGCCTCCCCTATCCGGGAGGGCCTGAAATTGAGCGAGTCGCCAAAACGGGAGATCCCAGCCGCTTTACCTTTCCCCGGCCGATGACAGACCGGAGTGGGTTGATGTTCAGTTTCAGCGGCCTCAAGACAGCGGTGCTGGTGGCAGCCAGGGAGGTTGATCTGGATGAACAGGGCGTTGCTGATCTTGCCTGTGGCTTTCAGGAGGCGGCTGTTGATACCCTGGTGATTAAATGCAGACGTGCTCTGCGGGAGACAGGGCACTCCAACCTGGTGGTGGCTGGAGGGGTGGGTGCAAGCCAGCGACTAAGGAAACGCCTTCAGCAAGAGTCGATCACCACAGGGTTTAAGGTCTTTTTCCCTCGACTTGAGTTTTGTACGGATAATGGTGCGATGATCGCCTATGCAGGGGCTCGTCGGCTGGCTGTGGGTGAGAAGGAGCCCCTCAGTTTTGGTGTATTGCCCCGATGGTCGCTCACCGACCTCACTCCAATCAATGGCTGACAGCGCTAGCTCTTACCGATCCGACCCTCACTGCCATCAATCAGGCGGCTGATGTTGGTGCGATGACGCCAGATCAAAAGTAGTACGATAAGCAGGTTAACGCCAAAGACCGAAGGATCGGCAAACAGGAACCAGCCATAGAGTGGGGAGAGGGCTGCACTGACCAGGGCGGCAAGAGAAGAATAACGAGTTACCAGGGCCACCAGAAGCCAGGTGATCATTAACCACAGTGCAAGAAGAGGGGAGAATGCGATAAACCCTCCAAAGGCGGTGGCGACCCCCTTTCCTCCCTGAAAACGGAAAAAGAGCGGGAAGAGATGGCCGAGAAAGGCAAGCAGGAGTACGGTTATCTGCATCAGGAGGTCGGCTCCAAGGGCCTGAGCCAGTACTACGGGCAGGACTCCCTTGATAACATCACCGGCCAGGGTGGCTGCAGCAGTTCCTTTGCCCCCAAGGCGGAGGACGTTCGTTGCTCCGGGGTTGTTGGAACCGGCTCTGCGTGGGTCGGGAAGCCCTGCAAGCTTGCAGACCATGATGGCGCTCGACAGCGAGCCGAGCAGATAGGCACCAACAGCAACAAGTAGCATCTCCATCAATTGACTTTGATGACTTCCACCTCTCCCGTCAAGACACTTTTGGAGCGGCTTAGGCTATAGTCCACTGCATATCAGGTTAACCATTTAAAAAGGAGTGTCATCAGGGTGGATATTATCTATCTTCATGGTCTTGAGGTGGACTGTGTCATAGGGGTCTGGGAGTGGGAGCGCAGGATTACCCAGCGCCTGGTCATCGATCTTGATATGAAGGGGGAGGTCAGCCGGGCAGCAGCCAGTGATGATCTGGCAGATACCCTCAACTATAAAGCGGTCTCAAAGCGAGTCACCGGGTTTGTCCGGGGTTCCTCGTTCAGGCTTATTGAAACCCTGGCGGAAGCGATTGCCACGCTCCTGCTGGATGAATTTGATCTTGGCTGGTGTCGGGTCAGGATCGATAAAGGGAGTGCAGTGCGGGGCGCACGTAATGTGGGCGTCATCATTGAACGAAGCAGAGCAGACTAATCAATGCCCAAGGTCTATGTCAGTATCGGAAGCAACATCAATCGGGAGGTGAATCTTCAGTTGGCGATTACAACACTTCGGGAGCGATACGAGTCCGTTGAGCTTTCACCGGTCTATGAGACCCCATCGGTCGGTTTTGATGGTGATCCCTTCTATAATCTGGTTGCTGGCTTCGAAGATGATCGCCCTGTAGAGAGTGTTATTCAAACGCTACAGGACATTGAGGCGGGGTGTGGCCGTGATCGATCGGCTCCCAAGTTCGGCTCCCGCTCCATCGATCTCGATATTATCCTCTACGGTGATCTGATCCGTCATGATGAGAGTGTTCGTCTGCCCCGCCCAGAACTCCTCAAATATAACTTTATGCTCAAACCCCTGGTTGATCTTGTTCCTCACCTGGTTCATCCAGAGCTCAATAAAACCCTTGCTGAGTGTGGCATCGAATATCTCTCCTCCACACTTGATTACCGAGAGATTGAGATCGAGTTCTGACTGGAGCGGGGAAGACGGGGTCAAAAGAGTCAGGAGGCGATAGATCGTCCACCATCTACAGGAACGGTCTGGCCGGTAATATAGGTCGCCCGGTGAGCAAGAAAGCGAACCATCTCGACAATGTCTTCAGGGCCTCCCCTGTTGCCCAGAGGGGTGTTTTTGCCAATCCGGGCCTCCCGGGACCGATTCCGGACCTCTGGCCAGAGGAGGGCTCCCGGGGCAATGGCGTTGACCCGCACTGCAGGACCGAGATCTCGGGCCAGAGCCCGGGTGAGGGTGGTGAGCCCTCCCTTCGAGATGGCATAGAGGGCATGGTTGGCGAGGGGGCGCTGCACATAGATGTCAGTGAGATTGATGATCACCCCCTTACGCTCTGTCAGGGTTGGGGCAAGTGCCTGGGATAGAAAAAAGGGGGCCTTGAGGTTGGTCTCCATGAGTTCTGCCCACTGTTGTTCAGTCACCGCTTTGTCGCTGTTGTGCTTATGGGTGGGAATGGGGGTTGGGAAGAAAGAGGAGGCGTTGTTAACCAGTAGATTAAGACCTCCGAAGAGGTCAATCGTCTCTTGGGCCATCCTCTCAATCGTTGGCAGAGCGGTCAGATCCCCCTGAAGCACATGGGCTGAGCGGGGGCGGATGGTATTGAGTTCACTCTCAAGGGCTTCTGCCTCCTTCGATGAATTTCGGTAGTGGATGATGAGGTTCATTCCATCAGCATGCAGCCCACGGGCAATGGCGGCACCAATCCGCCGGGCACCACCGGTCACCAGGGCAGTGGGCTGGTCTTCAGTGGGGTTGTTGTCTACCATCAGGATTCAATAATTGTCGGCTTTTGATAGTCTCTCGTAACCTTAACTCGCTTTTGATCCCTATTCCATCCATGCCCCCATATTCCCAACCCCCCGATGAGGGGATTGATGAACCTTTTCAGGCCCACAGTGACCAAGTGGCGGAGATAATCCATCGAGCTATCGAAAAGGCAGGGGGGGCGATCGATTTCTCCGAGTTTATGGAGCGGGCGCTCTACTCACCGGGCTGGGGGTACTATATGACCGATCAACCCAAATTGGGAGCAGGGGGAGACTTTATTACCGCTCCTGAGTTGGGATCCGGGTTTGGCAGTTGTATCGCCCGCCAGGTAGAAGAGGTGCTTGAGCAGATTGATGGGGGTGAGGTCTTTGAGGTCGGTGGGGGGAGTGGTGCTCTGGCGCACTCTGTGCTCAATACCCTGGCAGATCGAGATGCACTCCCGGACCGCTACTGGCTTCTTGAGGTCAGCCCGGCGCTTCGCCAACAACAGAAGAGACGGCTTGGGGCCCTCGGGTCTGATCTTGCTTCACGGGTGGCCTGGACAGAATCACTTCCCGAACCCGGATTCAGGGGGGTCGTGCTGGGGAATGAGGTGCTTGACGCCATGGCTGTAAGTCGATTTCGTATCGTCGATGATCTTCCCCGACGTCTGCTGGTGTCCTCTGACGGCGAGGATTTTTACTGGGCGCTGGACAAGCCTGACCATGATTTTGCCGCGGCCTGTTATCAGCGAATTGGTGAAGATCGGCTTGAAGAAGGGTATGAGTCTGAGATTGGTCTTCGGGCAGAAGGCTGGATTGCCAGCATGGGTGAACGTCTTGAAGCGGGTTGTCTTCTTTTGGTCGATTACGGTTTTCCCTCGCGGGAGTTTTTTCATCCCGAGCGCAGCAGGGGTACGCTCCGGACCCACAGTCGCCACCATGCTGATGAGAATGTATTCAAGCGTGTCGGTACACAGGATATTACTGCCCATGTCGATTTTTCTGCTGTTGCGCGTGCAGGAACAGGTGTCGGGCTGGAGGTTGAGGGGTATACCCAGCAGGGGGCTTTTCTCCTCTCCCTGGGTCTGCTGGACCATGCTGCAGACAAAACACAGCGGGCTTTTCTTCAGGCCACTGCAGAGATACGCCGTCTTACTCTCCCTTCAGATATGGGTGAACTCTTCAAGGTGATCGCCCTTGGTAAGGGGCTGACATCACTCCTCAGTGGCTTTACCCTGCAGGACCATTCCCGGAGGTTGTGATGGAGTGGTTCCAGGTAGTGGTCCTTGCTCTGGTTCAGGGGCTGACTGAATTTCTTCCGATCTCAAGTTCAGCCCATCTGATTCTCTTTCCCCGTCTCCTCGGCTGGCAGGATCAGGGACTCGCTTTTGATATTGGTGTCCACCTCGGCACGTTGCTGGCTGTTCTGGGTTATTTCCGAAACGAGGTGAAGCTTCTGGCCGTCGCCTGGCTAAAGACGCTTTACAGGAGGGCGTCCAGCGCCGAGGGGCGGCTGGCATGGGGGCTGGTTGTGGGCACTATTCCAGTGGGGCTGGCTGGAGTGTTGTTTAACGACCTTATTGAAAGCACTCTTAGGAGCGGGTTGGTCATTGCCTTGTCCACCCTCTTTTTTGGCCTGCTGCTGTGGTGGGCAGATGCCAGGGGAAGGGGTCAACTCGGGTTGGAAATGATTGGGTGGAAGGCGATTGTGGTTATCGGCCTGGCCCAGGCACTAGCCTTGATTCCCGGGACATCTCGTTCAGGAATTACAATTACTGCAGGGCTTGCTATGGGGCTGACTCGCCAGGCGGCGGCCCGCTACTCCTTTCTTCTCTCCATCCCGGTCATTCTCCTCGCCGGGGGTTGGCAGGCCGTCACCCTCGCGGGCCTTTCGGAGGAAGTGATGTGGGAGAGTCTGGGGCTCGGGGCACTGCTTGCGGCCATCAGTGCTTTCCTCACCATCCACTGGTTTCTGAAACTGGTCGAGCGAGTAGGCCTTCTCCCCTTTGTGGTCTATCGGCTGGCACTTGGCCTGCTGCTGCTTCTGGTATTGCCCACAAGCTCAGCCTGACTCCGTGCTCTGCTTCAGCACCTCCGTGATTGCCTCTATCCGGCGTCGTTCGAGTGCTTTTCCAATTTTGGCTCCGCCCACCCCGTCTGCAGCAAGATCTTCAACACTGACCCCGGATGCCGCCTGGAAACACTTCTCCAGTCGACGACCCGGGAGGTAGGACTGCTCCTCTGTACCACCCCGTCCTCGGGTATCAGCCCAGCAGACGGTAATAAAACGCTGGAGCCGTTCGGGCTGCCTGAAGGCGTTGAGCCCCACCAGAAGCCTGAGTACCGTTTTGGGCTTCAGCTTGGAAAAGCGGTGGAGATGGAGGTGGAAGCGGCTGACCAGCACAGCAAACTCCTTATACTCTCGAGGTGTTCGCAACCGTTCACACAGGGTGCGGATCGGCACCACCCCAGCCTCTTCATGGCCATGATGGCTGGGGAGGCGCTCTTTTGGGGTGAGTGCCTTGCCAAGATCATGGAGCAGGGCACCAAAGCGTACTAGGGGATCTGGTGATAGCCGGGCCGCCTTCTCGACCACCATCAGGGTATGGAGCCCGGTGTCGACCTCGGGATGGTAGCGCTCGGGTTGGGGAACCCCAAAGAGGGCATCAATCTCCGGATAGATGCGCGCCAGGGCACCACACTCTCTGAGTATCTCTATAAAACGTGCGGGTTGATCTTCGTTCAGGGCCTGGTGGGTCTCCTGCCATACCCTTTCAGCGACCAGCGCATCGACTTCACCCTGTTGAACCATGGATTTCATCAGCAGAAGTGTCTCTGGGGCTACAGTAAAACCGAGGTCGGCAAATCGGGCAGCAAATCGGGCCACTCGAAGAATCCGAACAGGATCCTCAACAAAGGCGGGCGAGACATGGCGTAACAACCGCGCCTCAATATCCTGCTCGCCTGAAAAGGGGTCAATCAGTTGACCCTGATGGTTGCGTGCCATTGCATTGATCGTCAGGTCCCGGCGAGAGAGATCCTCTTCAAGAGTGACACTGGGAGAGTGGTCTGTGGTAAATCCTCGATAGCCTGGATGGTTCTTTCGCTCACGGCGGGCGAGGGCATACTCCTCTTTACTCGACGGATGGAGGAAGACGGGAAAATCCCTTCCTACCTGTTCAAAACCCAGGGCGACCATTTCTGAGGGGGTCGCTCCGGTCACCACCCAGTCCCGGTCTTTTACATCGAGTCCCAGGAGTTGATCCCTCACAGCCCCTCCCACAAGATGAGTGGTGAGTGACTCCTCAGGCCGGGTCATTACCGATTTCCAGGGCTAGCGTCTGGCGAGGCTTCTGTATTCATCATATCGGTCAGCGTGCGGGCTCAGCCAGACTGGAGCAACCTGCTCCAAAGGGGTGGGTGAGATACCAAACTCTTCAGGAAAGGGGGTTTTGCAGATGCTATTGACCCCAAGCGAGGCCAGATTATCTCTGGTGAAGGGTTTGCCCGGTACCCACTCCATCATTCGAGCCTGAAAACGTTCTGCACGACTGCTGAAGGGGAGGATTGTGCGTTCAAGACCTGACTGAGCAGCGATGTAACTGACGATCTCGTGGAGAAAATAGCGGTTGGGGCCACAGAGGTTGTAGTCCTGGCCAAAAGTTTCATTCTTGCTGAGCGAACTGGCAATTGCCGTGACCAGGTCCTCAATATAGAGGGGCTGTAACCGGGCACGGGCGCCGGGTAGAGGAAAGACCATCGGGATCATCTCCATCAGTTTTTTAAACCGGTTGGTGAATTGATCATCAAAACCAAAGAGGACAGAGGGTCTGAACAGGGTCACCTCTGCACCATATTCTGCAGCGGCCTTAATGCGGGTTTCCCCATCAGCCTTTGAGCGCAGGTAGAAACTGGGGGCATCAGAACTTGCATTGAGGGCACTGACATGAAGAAGACGGAGTACTTGTGCACTCTTTGCCGCTTGGGTGATCCGCGCAGGGAGCTCAACGTGCACCTTGTGAAATCCGGCGCCATTGTGTTTCGGTTCATTGAGAATCCCCGCGAGGTTGATGACCGCATCCATTCCCTGGAACTCGCGCGAGAGGGAGCTCAGATCCGAAGGATCTGCCTTCACCATTTTTACATTGGGTGAGAGCAGGATTTCACGGTGACGCTGAGGATGACGGCTGAGTATTTTAAGCTGGTGGCCCTGGTCGACCAGTCGCCGGATGAGATGGCGGCCAACAAATCCGCTGCCACCAATAAGAGATATATTCATTGCACTCATAATCGTTTCTCCTGTCGACAACGAGGAGACTCTCTGCCCGCCCTGAGTGGGATGAAAAGTCCTCGATCGGTTTATTCAGACCTGCTTTAGTTTGGTTTGGGCACCATACTGCTCCCGGTAACACACAAGGGGATCAAGATCGACCTGGTGTTTTTCCGTTGTTTGTTTGAGGTATTCTATCATTGTCTCCATCGTCACTATCGGATAGACCGGAATACCATGCCTGTTCTCAACATCCTGGACTGCTGAGCTTGAGCTGTCACGGGCTCGCTCCTGGCGGTCAAGGGCGATCACGACACCGGCTGGTCTGGCCCCGGACTCTCTAATCAGCCGAACGGAGTGGTCAACCGAAAGGCCGGCAGTGATGACATCATCAATGATAATCACCGGCCCCTCCAGGGGTGAGCCAACCAGGGCGCCTCCCTCTCCGTGGTCTTTGGGCTCTTTGCGATCGTAGGCAAAGGGGATGTCACGGTTAAAATCTCGAGCCATTGTCATTGCGGTCGCTGTAGCAAGGGGAATTCCTTTGTAGGCGGGACCGAAGAGCATAAAATCTTCGGCAATGGAGTCAGCCAGAGTACGAGCATAGAAGGAGGCCAGGCGGTTTATGCTCTCTCCGCTCTTGAACTGTCCCGCATTGAAGAAATAGGGGCTGATCCGCCCTGATTTCAATGAGAACTCACCGAAACGCAGAGCGTCACAGCTGATCACAAATTTAAGAAATTCTCGCTGATAGTCCTTCATTGGGGGCAAGTTGAACCTGACAGTTTGGGTTAGGGTTGATAATACGCCGTGGTGGGCAATGATACCTCTGTTTGATCCTGCTGATTAATCCAAAAGTGACTTCAATCAGGTCTCATTTTTCGGATGTGAGTTCAATGATGCCAGAGGAGTCTTTGATCAACTTCTGATCTATCTGGGGATGTTGTCAGGGAGTCGGGTAAATCGATAGAGGACGATCTCCCCCAGCAGATTGGGCAAAAGATGTAACCCCAGCCCGGTTTCGTGATGGTGGTTTAGAGTGCGTCGCTCCTGAATCTGAAAGTTGTGCTGGCGACAGAGCTCTTCAAAGTCCCGCAAGGTACAGAGGTGAATATTGGGGGTGTTGTACCAGTAGTTGGGCAGGGCTTCGCTAACCGGCATCCGACCGCGTCCTGCCAGGTACCAGCGAACTTTCCAGTGGCCAAAATTAGGAAAGGTGATAATGCCTTCTCTTCCCACCCGGAGCATCTCTTCCATGAGGAGGTGGGGGTAGCGCATGGTCTGGAGCGCCATGGAGAGAATAACCTGATCAAATGAGTTGTCATTGAATTCAGTCAGTCCACGATCCAGATCCATCTGGAGTACATTGACACCATTTTGGATGCACTGGGGTATGTAGTGGTCTTCAATCTCGATGCCATAACCGGTGACTGATTTTGTCCTGTCGAGATAGCCCATCAGTGAGCCATCACCACAACCAAGATCAAGGATATGATTGCCGGGCTGGATCCACTCTGCAATGATCTGCAGATCAGAGCGCAGGGCAAGAGTGGCGGTTGTGTCAGTGGGAGTATTCATAGTGACGCCGCCAGCTTATCCATGTAGCTCCTGATGATTTCGATATACTGGGGTATGGTCATCAGGAATGAGTCATGCCCCTGACTTGACTTGACTTCACCGTAAGAGACATTGAGGCCGTTGTCGTGGAGTGCCTTAATGATTTTTTTGGAGCGTGACGGAGAGAAACGCCAGTCGGTAGAGAAAGAGACCACCAAAAAATCACATTTTGCACGGCTAAAGACCTCAGCCAGAGAGCGCTTTTCAGTCCCCTCAGGATCGTAGTAGTCGAGGACCTTAGTGATCAGCAGATAGGAGTTGGCGTCGAAGCGGCCAACAAACTGATCACCCTGGTAACGGAGGTACCTCTCGATCTCAAATTCCTCGCTATAGTCGAAATTGATTTTCCCCTGGCGCAAATCCCGACCAAATTTTTTCGCCATGCTGTCATCAGAGAGGTAGGTAATGTGACCAAGCATCCGAGCCAGGCGTAGCCCTCTGTCGGGTTGGACGCTGTGTTCATAATAACGCCCCTCAAAAAAGTTGGGATCAGTAAGAATCGCCTGACGCGCCACCTCATTAAAGGCGATGTTTTGCGCCGTCAACTTGGGGGCTGCCGCAATCACGATGGCATTTTTAATTCGATCAGGCTGGTCAACACTCCACTGCATGGCCTGCATGCCTCCCAGGCTCCCACCAATGACAGCAAGCCAGGCCTCAATTCCAAGGTGGTCGGCCAGGCGGGCCTGACTCTCAACCCAGTCGCTTACTGTGACCAGGGGAAAATCCGGACCATACCGGTTCCCATTGATAGGGTTGGTGGTGGTAGGGCCGGTCGACCCTGAACACCCACCCAGGTTGTTACAACAGACAATAAAAAAGCGGTCGGTATCGAATACTTTTCCTGGACCGATAAACCGGTCCCACCATCCCGGTTTTTCATCCTCCCAGGTGTGATAACCCGCAACATGGTGATCTCCTGACAGGGCGTGGCAGATCAGCAGCGCATTGCTCTTGCTTGAGTTCAGAGTGCCATAACACTCATAGACAATGTCGAACTCAGGGAGTACCTCACCGCATGAAAGTGAGATGGGTTCACTGCAGTGAAACTTTTCTGGGGTGACCAGACCCACTGAGTTATTGTCAATTTTTACAGGCATGGCCAGAGTCTAAAGAACGATGGCCCGATGTGCCAATACTCTCTTTATTCATTAAGAGGTCAATCGCATGACTCACTTCTGGATACCAAGGCTCTCTGGCAGGGTGGTAGGTTGATCGATTGAGACCAGCTTGGTTCTTCCGGTCTCTCCCCGGATCAGAGTGATCTGGTGTTTAGGGGTGCCAAAGGAATCTGCCAGAAAGCGGGTGAGTGCCCTGTTGGCCTTGCCGTCCACCGGCGAAGCCTTGATGCGAATGCCAAGTACATTCTCTCTGACTTCGGTGAAGGCCGTCCGGGATGCCCGGGGTGAGACACGGAGCGCCAGGTAGAGGCAGTCACCCTTCCACCGGTACCAGGGGTGGCTTTGTGGTTCAGAAGGCGAGTTGGTAACCAAAATCGAACAGGGGGGTGATGATAATACGGTCAAAAAGTCCAAGAACAATAAACAGCGCAATGGGGGAGAAATCCAGACCTCCCATGGGAGGAATGACCCGGCGTAATGGTGCCATCAGGGGTTCGGTAATGGCAATAATTATAGAGATAACGGGGTGGCGTGATTGGGGTTGAATCCAACTCATGATAATTCTGGCGAGGAGGCTGAAAAATAAGACATCAGTGGCCATTTCCAGAATTTCTGCACCGGCGATAACCAGCGCACCCGCCAGATTTGGAAAACGCCCAGTGGTTGTTACCAATAGATAGAATTTAAGCAGGGTAAGTGCAATCAGAAGTACGAGTGCTGCGGTGTCGAGGCGATGGCCTGCCGGGATCAGTCGTCTGAGTGGATAGAGAACAGGGTCTGTCAGTTTGACAATGACCTGGGAGAAGGGATTATAGAAATCGGCCTGAACCCACTGCAGCATTATCCTCAAGATAATAAAGACAAGATAGAGACTGAGCAGGGCGTCGATCAGAAAGTTGCCGGCGCTACCCATAATAGTGTTCCATTTTCACACCTCTCCCCCAAGAAGGTCGGCAAGTTCTCTTGAACGGACCGCAGCACTACTAATCGCACGTTCAATGGTTTTGTCTGTTTCGGCCTGGTCGAAAATCTCAATAGCGCGTTCTGTTGTTCCTCCAGGAGAGGTGACTCGCTTACGCAGCGAACTCAGGTCTTCACTGCTCTCCAGGGCCAGTCGTGCTGCTCCAATTGCAGTTTCCAGGGTTAACAGCCTCGCCATTTTCGGGGTTAATCCCAGCTTGCATGCCGTTGCTTCCATCGCCTCCATCAAATAGAAGAAGTAGGCGGGACCACTCCCGGAAAGTGCTGTTACTGTATCAATCTGGTCCTCATTAGTCAGCCAGACGGTTATTCCAACTGCCCGAAGAATGGATTCAGCAGTATCACATTGAGCTTCAGTAATAGAGGGTGGGGCAAAGAGAGCTGAAGCTCCTGATCCCACCAGTGCCGGGGTGTTGGGCATTACCCTGACAATCGCGGTGTGGCCGCCGAGCCAGGAAGAGATATCCTCTATCCGTACACCGGCAGCGATGGAGATGACCAGCAGATTTCGATCTCTTACCAGGTCGCCGATAGGGCCAGTGGCTTTACGGAGTACTTGTGGTTTGACGGCCAGAACAACAACATCCGCATCTTCAGCAACCTCGCGGTTCTCTTGGGTAGCGGTAATTCCAAATTGGGCAACGAGCCGATCTCTCTGTCCAGGGTCTGGATCAGATATCTTGATCAGGTTTGGGCTGATCTCATTCGTGATCAGTCCTCCGATGATCGAGCGCGTCATGTTGCCGCCGCCAATAAAGCCAATCCGTTGTCTGGGGGTCATTTATCCAGTTCCTGACTAATCAGTTTTGGGTGGTCGGGGGCCAAAAATGGCCGTGCCAACTCGAACGTGGGTGGCTCCTTCTGCAATTGCAGCTTCCAGATCGGAGGTCATTCCCATGGAGAGCGTATCGGTAATTATACCGCGATCGGCAAGATTCTGATTGAGTTCTCGCAATCGGGCAAAGGTGAGGCGTTGCTGCTGGAAAAGGGTATTGGCGGCAGGAAGGGCCATCAGCCCGCGAAGACGGAGACGAGGGAGGCCGGCAATACGCTCAGCAAGGTCGGGAACCTCTTCAGGAGTCACCCCTGATTTATTCGGTTCCTGATCGAGGTTGACCTGTATGCAGATATTCATCGGCTTCATCGCTTCGGGCCGCTGTCCAGAGAGGCGCCGGGCTATTTTCTCCCGATCAATGGTATGAACCCAGTCAAAATGATGGGCTACCTCATTGCTTTTATTGCTTTGAAGATGGCCAATGAAGTGCCACTTCAGTGATCTGTTGCCCAGTGAGGTAATTTTTTCAAGACTCTCCTGGACAAAGTTTTCACCAAAGGTCAGCTGTCCAGCTTCAACAGCTTCAGAGATGGCCGAGAGTGGATGGCGTTTGCTCACTGCCACCAGATTGACAGAACCCGGTGTGCGGCCATATTTAATCTCTGCCTGTTGAATCTGTTCTCGAACCTGATTGAGTCGTTCAGAGAGGGTGATTGGAGAGGGCGGGCTATTCATCACACTGTTGAGAATAGTGAAAAAGTGTGGTTCTTGCCAGGTTGTTAGACCCCGGACTAGAGTTGAAAGACGGATTCACCCGAGATCACGGTTCGGGTAACCCTGCCCCGTAATGGCCACCCGGAGAACGGGGTATTCTGTCCGCCGCTGACCATCCCGGAGGGGTCGAGGGTCCACTCTGCATCCATATCGAAAAGGCAGAGATCGGCAAGTGTACCGGTGGAGATGCGTCCATCTTCAATTCCCAGCATTTGGGCGGGTTCAATGGTGAGGCGTGAGAGCGCGGTGTGCAGATCAATCACCCCCTCTTCAACCAGCTTGAGAACCAGGGGAAGGAGGTGTTCCAGAGAAGATATTCCAGGCGCTGAAGAGGCAAAGGGGGTCAGTTTGGCATCACTGCCAACAGGTTGATGGTCAGAGCAGATCGCTCCCAGGGTGCCCTGGGATAGCCCTTTGCGTAGTCCTTCACGATCCCGCTGGTCACGAAGGGGGGGGAGGACATGACAGTGGGTGTTAAGCAGGTTGATATCCTGGTCAATAAGATGCAGGTGGTGGATGGCGACATCAGCAGTTACCGGAAGCCCATCAAGACGAGCATCACTAATCATGTCAACGCTTCGGGCTGATGAGAGCTGGCTGAAATGAACCCGGGCACCCGTGGTCTCGATCAGGGAGAGGATTCTGGCAACATCAACGGTCTCCGCTGCATCGGGAATAGCCGGCAATCCCAGGCGGGTGCTGGTCTCTCCCTCGTGCATTACCCCGTTGCCTCGCAGCCAGGGATCTTGTGGGTTAATGAAGACAGTGAGACCAAAGGTGTGGGCGTATTGGAAAGCACGTCTTAGGACAAGTGTGTTTTTAATCGTGCGGTGCGCATTGCTCAGTCCAACACATCCTGCTTGGGCCAGGGTGGCAAATTCGGTGATCTGCTCTCCATCCAGGTTTACTGTCAGTGCCCCAAGAGGGTGGATGCGGCAGCGACCCAGGGCTTGGGCATGCTCCTGAACCATCAGGGCCATGGCAGCATTATCAATCACGGGGTGGGTGTCGGGAGGGAGGCAAAGGGTGGTGACCCCTCCGGCAACAGCGGCCAGGGTTTCATTCTCAAAACCGGCCTTGTTGGTGGTATGAGGGAGACCAAGGTGGGCCCGCAGGTCAACCAGTCCGGGGCAGACCACCAGGCCATCCGCATCAATGGTCTGTGAAGCTTTAAACCCTGTTGGTTTCCTGCCAACCCCAACAAATCTGCCGCTGAGCTCATCGATATAGAGATTACAGCGCTTATCGAGCTCAGATGAGGGGTCAATAACTCTGCCGTTGTTGATGACCAGCCCCATCAGTCGGCCTCTCTTGGAGAAGGACTCTGGCGGCCCATCAAAGTGGCCATAATCGCCATCCGTACCGCAATCCCGTTGGTAACCTGCTCAAGGATGACTGACTGTTCCCCATCGGCTACCGAGGAGGCGATCTCAAGCCCCCGGTTGATGGGCCCGGGGTGCATGATCAGGGCATCGGGCTGGGCCCCTGAAAGTCGTTCAGGGGTAAGTCCGTAGAAGCGGAAGTACTCACGATCAGAGGGGATGAGCTGGCCCTCCATCCGTTCCAGCTGGAGGCGGAGCACGATAATCACATCCACACCATCAAGCCCTTTCTCAATATCATAGTAGGGATGTACCCCCAGCCGCTTGATTTGATTTGGCAGCAGGGTCTGGGGGGCGATGACCCGAATTTCGGGCACACCTAGAATGTTGAGTGCGTGAATCTGTGAACGGGCAACACGGGAGTGCAGGATATCCCCAATAATTGCCACCCGCAGGTTGGAGAAATCTCCCTTGTGGCGACGAATGGTAAAGGCGTCCAGCATCGCTTGGGTAGGGTGGGCATGGCGGCCATCACCCGCATTGATAATGCTGACATGGGCGGGAACATGGGTGCTGATGAGGTGAGCCGCCCCACTGAAGCTGTCTCTGATGACAAACATGTCGGTATGCATCGCCTCAAGGGTATTCAGCGTATCGAGAATAGTCTCCCCTTTGGTGGTCGACATCCTCGAGGTCTCCAGAGTTATGACGTCTGCAGAGAGGCGTTTTGCAGCAATCTCAAAAGTGGTACGAGTGCGGGTGCTGGGCTCAAAAAAAAGGTTGACTACGGTTTTGCCCTGAAGGAGGGGAACTTTTTTTATCTCGCGTTGACCAAGACCAAGAAATGTCTCGGCGCTGTCAAGAATTGAAATAAGGATGTCTCGGGGCAGGCCCTCGACAGTGAGGAAGTGACGGAGTGCTCCACTTTTGTCAAACTGGATATCGGTGTCCGTCATAGGGAAGGATACGGTAGATCCATAGGGCGCGAGTTTAGGGCTCCAGCAGTGTTAGTGCAAGGGGTTCGGGGCCGGTTAGCTTGACATAGTGCTCACTGCCGAGGCTCATATGGATCCCGGCGATATCAGCCTGAATTGGAAGTTCGCGGCCATCTCGTTCAAGGAGCACAGCAAGAGTAACGCTCAGAGGCCGGCCATAGGCGAAGAGTTCGTTGAGGGCGGCCCGAACTGTTCTCCCTGTATGGAGGACATCATCGACCAGGATGATGTGACGATCCTCGATTGAGGTCGGTAGGTGAGTCCCTCTTACCGTGGGGTTAAGCCCCACTCGACTGAAATCATCTCGGTAGAAAGAGATGTCGATGGTGCCCAGGGGGTCCTTCAGGTTGAGTTGGCTATGGAGTTTTTCGGCCACCCAGACGCCACCACTATGGATTCCGATCATAATCGGCCGGTGATCGGTGAAGGGCATGAGATGTTCTTTAAGCTTCCCAAGTGCCTCTAGAATATTGTTTTGGGTGTTCATTTTCAGACTTCTTCTCACTTCAGCTCATTGAGATAGGTTTCAAGGATGATCACAGCTGACAGCTGGTCCCTGAACTTATCCCTACGGTTGGAGACCGATTTCCCCGGCGCAGTAGTCTGGCGTAGTTTGACTGCTGCATCATCGGAGCTCAACCGTTCATCTACAAAATCTACCGGGAGAGTGTAGCGGTGACCAAGCTGAACTCCAAAGCGGCGAGCCAGCCGGCTCATCTCACTCTCCCGATCATCAAGATGGAGAGGTAGGCCGACGATAAGTCGGCCGGGCCTCCACTCATTAACCAGCTGATCAAGCTGATCCCAGTCGGGCCCGTTGCCGCGAACGGGAACGGTTGCCAGACACTCTGCCGACGTAAGCGATGACTGGCAAACGGCCAGACCTATGCGCCGTACCCCATAATCAAAGCCAAACAGGGTTTCCGGTTTCAAGCGTGACCGGTCTCTCTGGAGACGGTTGCCAGGTTGATGCCTACAGATTCAGCAGCCTGAAACCAGCGATGCTCAACAGGCGTGTTGAAGATAATGTCGTTATCAGCAGGGGCGCTTAACCAGGAGTTCTCCCCCACCTCTCTCTCCAGCTGCCCTTCCGATGCTCAACAGGCGTGTTGAAGATAATGTCGTTATCAGCAGGGGCGCTTAACCAGGAGTTCTCCCCCACCTCTCTCTCCAGCTGCCCTTCAGTCCAGCCGGCATACCCAAGGGCGAAGAGGGCTTTACTGGGGCCACGATTCTCTGACATCGCCTCGAGAATATCTTTGGAGGTGGTCAGTGCGAGGGTATCCCCGATCGGTATGGTTGAATCCCATTCACTCTCTCTTGAATGGAGCACCAGGCCCCGTTCTGGTTGTACAGGCCCCCCTGAGAAGATAGGTCTCTGGGGATTGTTGATTGTTGATGCGCTGAGATCCAGCTGCTCAAGCACCTCGCCCAGGGTGAGAGGGATAGAACGGTTGATTACAATGCCCATCGCACCTTTATCATCATGCTGGCAGATGAGCGCTACAGAACGCTCAAAGGTGGGGTCTTCCAGTGTCGGCATTGCGATGAGGAAGTGGTTATTGAAACAGAAGGTCGCCATAGCCCTTAGTATGGTAAGAGAGGACCGGTTTTGGCAAGAGTGGGTTTGATCTTTTTTCGTTGTGCTAAATTCTCGGCCCTCTTAGGGGATGTGAATTCAGGCCTTGTGTTGTCAATAGCCCGGGAGAAGAAAGTATTTTCAACTGTTGACGCTACCGCTGTCCGAACGGCAGCGTAACCACCACCCGGGAGTTCCGATGAGGGGCTTCCGGGTTTTTTTCGAGGGTGTGAAGTGGAGTGCTGGTCGAAATAAGTCAGGCCGGAGGGTATAGTGACTTCGCTCTTGCAGGGGGAAGATGACAGCGATTGATCGAATGATATTGGTGTAAATTGTCAAACTGAGTGGGGTATCATCCGCTTCTCGCCGAAAGACAGTAAAACACACATTTCTAAAAACAAGTTCGGATCGATAATTGATGTCTGCTGTTCCAAAAAGAGATGAGATTGCCACTCTGCTTCCTCAGGTGGTCAATGAGGTGGGGGTCGTCTGCAGTGGATCGGGAGAGGCCAGGATCAAGGAAGATGGGAGTGTGGTGACCGAACTCGACTACAGATTGCAAGGAGCGATCGCTGAAGCGCTGGGAGCACGGTTTCCACAGATTCCCCTGCTGGGGGAGGAGATGCCCCATTCAGAGCAGAAGGCGATTCTGGAAGCCAGCCACTCGGGGGTCTGGTGTCTTGACCCCCTTGATGGAACAACCAACTACTCAAGCGGTTTTCCGTCTGGTGTCTTGACCCCCTTGATGGAACAACCAACTACTCAAGCGGTTTTCCTTTGTTTGGGGTCTCGCTGGCGCTGATTGTTGGTCAACAGGTCATCCTCGGAGTGGTCTACGATCCGGTCAGAGATGAGGTTTTTTCAGCAGGAGAGGGTGCCGGGGCTTTTCTCAATGGGGCTCCTCTGGCAACAGCGGGTGAACACGCCATTAAGGAGGCGGTCGCCGTTGTCGATTATAAGCGACTGACCGGCCGGCTTGCAGAACGACTGGTGCGTTCTCCCCCCTATCGATCTCAGCGTAACCTGGGTTCGACAGTTCTGGAGTGGTGCTGGTTGGCGGCAGGTCGCTTTCAGCTCTACCTCCATGGCGGCCAGAAACTGTGGGATTATGCCGCCGGAAGTCTGGTGCTCAAGGAGGCGGGCGGCTGGTCGACCTCATTTGACCGCAACCCAATGCGGTTTGGGAGTCTGGTTAAAAGGCCGGTAGTGGCAGCCACTGACAGAGATCTCTATGAGCAGTGGATGGATTGGGTTGAGAAGAACCGTTGAGTGCCGGCTTCGGTTTTTGCTGGCTTTTAGCCTCCAATGGGGCTTTATCGAATTTCGAACAACATGAGACCCTTCCCTCTATTAAGCAAGAATCTACAGGGACCGTGGTTTTGAACCTGACGGGTGGCTATAAGTATTCTTTTATCCACGCAATCAAATAATTAACTGGCGTGATCGATTGCATCGCTGGCATAGTACGCGGTTTGGTCACCGAGGGGTGGTTGAAAATAAGCGAATTTACAGGGGAAAACGTTTTATTACGGTTTTCCTAAACTCAAGTGGAGAGGTAACAGATGTCATCTTGTTCTTCAACTGCGGTTCCAAGCCGCAAAGATCTTGCCAATGCTATTCGTGCGCTCAGCATGGATGCCGTTCAGCAGGCCAACTCAGGTCACCCTGGTGCACCCATGGGGATGGCAGATATTGCTGAGGTACTGTGGAATGACCACATGAAACATAATCCAGCCAACCCTGACTGGGCAGACCGTGATCGATTTGTCCTCTCAAACGGGCATGGTTCGATGCTGATCTATTCACTGCTCCACCTGACCGGTTACGCACTGACCATGGATGATCTCAAAGATTTTCGTCAGCTGCATTCAAAAACACCCGGCCACCCTGAGTATGGTTATGCTCCTGGGGTTGAGACCACGACCGGGCCATTAGGGCAGGGCGTCACCAATGGTGTGGGGATGGCTCTGGCTGAAAAGGTTCTGGGGGCTCAATTCAATCGTCCGGGACATGAAATCGTTGACCATCACACCTACGTCTTCCTTGGCGATGGTTGCATGATGGAAGGGATCTCCCATGAGGCGTGCTCGCTGGCAGGCACCCTCGGGCTGGGCAAGCTGGTTGCCTTCTGGGATGACAACGGAATCTCCATTGATGGCGATGTTGAAGGGTGGTTCACCGATGACACTCCGAAACGCTTTAAAGCTTACGACTGGCATGTGGTTACAGGAGTGGATGGTCATGATCCTGAGGCATTGAATGCCGCCATAGCAGAGGCCAAGTCGGTTACGGACAAGCCATCACTGATCTGCTGTCAGACAACCATCGGTTTTGGATCTCCCAACCTTGCAGGAAGTCATGATTGTCACGGCGCCCCGCTGGGTGATGATGAAATCAAACTGACCCGCGAAGCATTGGGGTGGCAGCACGGCCCATTTGAAATGCCCGAAGAGATCTATGCTGGCTGGGATGGCAGAGGGAGAGGTGCCGCTGCCGAAGCAGGCTGGAATCAACAGTTTTCAGCCTACGCTGCAGAGCATCCTGAGTTGGCAGCTGAATTCAAGCGTCGGATGGCCGGTGAGCTTCCCGCAACCTGGGAGGTTGATGCTCAGGCTGTAATCAGTGGGATAGATGAGAAAGCGGAATCTCCTGCAACACGTGTCGCCTCAAAAAACGCACTCAATGCGTTTGGCCCGCTACTGCCAGAGTTCTTTGGGGGCTCTGCTGATCTGACACCCTCAAACAACACCTTCTGGAGTGGTTCAAAGTCAATAAACCCTGAACATGGAAAAGCCCCAGATATGAGTGGTAATTATTTCTCATACGGGGTGCGTGAATTCGGCATGTCGGCGATGATGAATGGGATGGCACTTCACGGGGGGTTTATTCCCTACGGCGCAACCTTCCTGATGTTTTCTGAATACGCCAGAAATGCCCTGCGAATGGCAGCATTGATGAGAATTCAGAGCATCTTTGTCTATACCCATGACTCAGTAGGTCTGGGTGAGGACGGGCCTACTCATCAACCGATAGAACAGATTCCCACTCTGCGAATGATCCCCAATATGGGGGTCTGGCGTCCCTGTGATGGGGTTGAAACAGCAGTGGCCTGGAGGGCGGCGATTGAGAAGAGAGAGGGCCCGACTTCGCTGATCCTCTCCCGGCAGAACCTGCCTTACCAGAGTCGTTCTGATGCCCAGATTGCCGATATTGCCAGAGGCGGGTATGTGCTTCGTGATACTGCAGGCACTCCCGATGCAATCATTATTGCCACCGGTTCAGAGGTGGCTCTGGCAATGGGTGCAGCGGAAGCGCTGGCCGGAGAAGACAAGCAGGTTCGAGTGGTATCAATGCCCTCTGTTGATGCATTTGAAGCACAGGATGAGGCCTATCGTGAATCGGTACTGCCGCAGGCAGTTACTTCAAGGGTGGCTGTCGAAGCGGCAGTGACAGGAGGCTGGTACAAATATGCTCCAGTGGTTGTGGGTATTGATCACTTTGGTGAATCGGCACCTGCGGGCCAGCTCTTTGAAGAGTTTGGATTCACTGTCGATAATGTGGTATCGGCAGTGAGAGGGGTCATCTAGACTTTTAAAAGGGCTTGGTCGATCCGGGCCCATCGTTACAATTTGACACAAATGTTTACAGTAAGACACCAGATAACGACGGGATGTCTCTATTTCGTTGCTATAATCAATGACTACCATCGTTGATTTGAGAGGCACTTCAAAAGTGTCCAGGAACTCCTGAAGTAATCAGAAGTTCCCTCGCCCTCTCCTCGATTTGGGGGGAGGATTTATCAGTTTTTTATTGATCAAGAAATGTTGGAGAAAAAGGAATGACTATCAAAGTTGGGATTAATGGCTTTGGCCGAATCGGTCGTATGATTTTTCGTGCGGTGTACGATGAACAGGAGTTTTCCGATGTTGAGATTGTCGGTATCAATGATCTTCTCGATGCTGATTACCTCGCGTACATGCTCAAATACGATTCAGTCCATGGTCGTTTTAGTGGAGAGGTCTCTTCAGAGGAAGGGGCTATTGTTGTTGAGGGCAGAAAAATTCGGCTGACAGCAGAACGTGATCCTGCTGATCTTAAATGGAGTGAAGTGGGCGCTGATATCGTGATTGATTCAACCGGCTTCTTCCTGACCGAAGAGAGCTGCCAGAAACATATTGATGCTGGTGCCGGAAAGGTGGTTCAGTCTGCCCCATCCAAGGACGGCACTCCGATGTTCGTCTATGGCGTAAACCACACAAGTTATGCCGGCGAGAAGATTGTCTCTGCGGCCTCTTGTACTACAAACTGTCTTGCCCCGATAGCAAAGGTGCTCAATGATAAATGGGGTCTGAAGCGAGGCTTAATGACTACAGTTCATGCGGCGACAGCAACCCAGAAGACAGTTGATGGCCCATCAGCAAAAGATTGGCGAGGTGGCCGGGGAATTCTGGAAAACATCATCCCCTCTTCCACCGGTGCAGCCAAGGCTGTTGGGGTAGTGCTCCCCGAACTCAATGGCAAGTTAACAGGAATGGCTTTCCGAGTACCGACTTCCGATGTCTCTGTAGTTGACCTCACCGTGGAACTTGAGAGAGAGGCCTCCTATGATGATATCTGTGCCGCGATGCGGGAAGCATCAGAGGGTGAGATGAAAGGCACTCTGGCTTATACCGAAGAGATGGTGGTTTCAACCGACTTCCGTGATGTCAGCGCCTCCTCCATCTTTGACGCCAAGGCAGGCATCGCTCTTGATGGTACTTTTGTCAAACTTATCTCCTGGTATGACAATGAGTATGGATATACATGCAATATGCTTCGCTTTGTCAATCACGTTGCCAATAATTAAGAGGTTAATGCGTTGATTAAAGCAATCAAATGTTATTTTCGTATCTCTGATGAGGCACTGAAGGAGGAGATGGAAGGATTTGAAGATCCTTATCTACGAGATATTTTAATCCAACTGGATAAGGAGAAAGATGAAAGGCAAAAGACAATAAGTGGTTACTGCAGTTTGGTCCAGAACCCGGATCCGGACCAAGCTGTTTTTTGACAACCAAACTTCCTAAGGAGTTTTTGAAGAATGTCTGTTATCAAGATGACTGATCTCGATCTCACTGGGAAAAGAGTGCTGATTCGTCAGGATCTCAATGTTCCTGTCAAGGAAGGGAAGGTAAGTAGCGATAAGCGTATTCGTGCTTCTCTGCCCACTATTGAGCACTGTATTCAAGCGGGGGCACGGATCATGCTGATGTCCCATCTGGGTCGACCCACTGAAGGTCAGCCTGAAAGCGAGTTTTCACTCAAGCCCGTAGCGGACTATCTGGGTGAGGTGCTGGGCAGTGAGGTTGCCCTGGTAACCGACTATCTGCAGAAGACGCCCACTCTCAAGAATGGGGAAGTGGTTTTGCTTGAGAATGTCCGCTTCAATGTTGGAGAGAAGAAAAATGATGAGGCACTCTCTGCCCAATATGCCTCACTGTGTGATATCTATGTGATGGATGCCTTCGGTACAGCCCATCGTGCGCAGGCTTCCACCCATGGAGTGGCAAAACAGGCACAAAGCGCATCAGCCGGACCTCTTCTGGCAGGTGAACTGGAAGCTCTTGGAAAGGCCCTCGATAATCCGGCAAGGCCAATGGCCGCTATTGTTGGAGGTTCAAAAGTTTCCACCAAGCTGACTGTTCTGGAGGCCCTCTCAGCAATTGTTGATCAGTTGATTCCAGGTGGTGGCATTGCCAATACCTTTATTGCTGCAGCAGGCCATAATGTGGGCCTCTCACTTATTGAGAAAGACCTGATTCCAGAAGCAAAGAGGTTAATGGAAGCGTCAAAGGCAAAAGGGGGGGAGATCCCGGTGCCTACAGATGTGGTGGTTGGGAAGGAGTTTTCCGAATCAGCGGAGGCGACCATTAAGGATGTTAAAGATGTTGCCGATGATGAGATGATTTTTGATATCGGCCCTGAGACAGCTCGTCGTTTTGCCGAGATGATGAAAGCAGCGGGTACAGTGGTCTGGAATGGCCCGGTAGGTGTCTTTGAATTTGATCAGTTTGGTGAAGGGACCCGTATTCTGGGAGAGGCCATTGCTGATTCTGAGGCCTTCTCAATTGCAGGCGGAGGTGACACCCTTGCTGCTGTTGATAAATACAGAATCTCGGACCGACTCTCCTATATCTCCACAGGTGGCGGGGCCTTTCTGGAATTTTTAGAGGGCAAGGTGCTTCCTGCAGTAGAGATTCTTGAGTTGCGTGGATCAGAATAAGGTTATAGGTGAATTGAAAATGAACACACTCCTCCACAGTGCCGATCTGGCTTCTCCACGAAGAACCAAGATAGTTGGGACCCTGGGCCCGGGAACAGACGCACCTGAGCGGGCTCTCGCGCTCATCAAAGCCGGTCTTGATGTGGCACGGGTTAACTTCTCTCATGGCGGTGCGGGAGAGGTCATTAAACGCACAAAAGCGATCAGGGAAGCAGCAGAACAGTTTGATCGTCAAATTGCGATTCTGGCTGATCTGCAAGGCCCAAAACTCAGAATCACCGGCTTTAAAGAGGGCAAGATCATACTCGAAGAGGGTGCTCGATTTATTATTGATACCCGTCATGGGGTCAAGGATGGTGATCTTGAACGAGTGGGCGTCACCTATAAAGACCTCCCAAAGGATGTAGAAGTCGGGGACAGCCTCCTGCTTGATGATGGCAATATTAAGCTTTTGATCGAGGAGATTGATGAACATCAGGTCATCACCCGGGTAATAGTCGGAGGGAAGCTATCAGACTCAAAGGGGGTCAACCGACAAGGTGGGGGGCTCTCAGCTTCATCGCTGACCGACAAGGACCATCTCGATATTGGTACAGCAGCCAAGATAGAGGCTGATTACCTTGCTGTCTCCTTTGTTCATGCGGCTGAAGATATTCACCAAGCCAGAAGGCTCTTCAAAGAGGCCGGGGGTTCCGGTGGAATTGTCGCCAAGATAGAAACATCTGAAGCACTCTCCAATATCGATGAGATCATTGAGGCTGCAGATGTGGTAATGATTGCCAGAGGTGATCTTGGTGTTGAGGTGGGGGACGCCCAGCTTGTTGGTTTACAGAAAAAAATCATCAATCACACTCGAAGCCGTAACCGAATTGTGATTACTGCAACCCAGATGATGCAATCGATGGTAGACAGCCCCCAACCCACTCGGGCGGAGGTGATGGATGTTGCCAATGCCGTCCTTGATGGAACCGATGCGGTCATGCTCTCAGCAGAAACGGCAATCGGCAGACACCCTGAGAAGGTGATTGAGGCGATGGACCGTATCTGTCGCGGTGCGGAACGTGAGCGAATTGCTGTCGTTTCCGGCCATCGGATGGACTCAAGTTTCGATAATACGGATGAAGCCATTGCAATGGCGACCATGTACACCGCAAACCACATGGGGGCAAAAGCGATTGTGGCATTAACGGAGTCTGGAAAAACAGCCAAGTACATGTCACGAATCAGCTCTGGAATTCCAATCTATGCCTTGACTCGGAGCATAGCTACTGAGAGAAGAGCATGTCTCTATCGAGGCGTCTATCCGGTCTTTTTTGACCCAACCCAGATTTCAGAGGGGACAATCAATCGTGGCGCAGTGGAGGAGTTGGTGCAGCGAGGAGCGGTAAAAGAGGGCGATTTGCTCATTTTGACCAAAGGAGATTTTACCGGGGTTGCCGGTGGAACCAATGCAATGAAAATCGTAACGGTTGGCAAGGTGGCCTGAAGAGCTTAGTTGGATTTTGTCTTTTTGTATTTAAACCAGGGTGGACAGGTTGTCACCCACTGATAAAGGTGAAGCGGACAGTCCCGTGAGAACTAAATTGGAGAAACAGAGATGGCTTTAATATCAATGCGTCAGTTGCTGGACCACGCTGCTGAGAATGATTACGGCATGCCTGCATTTAATGTAAATAATATGGAGCAGGTTCATGCCATTATGCTGGCAGCAGAAGAGACCAACAGTCCGGTTATCATGCAAGGCTCAGCAGGAGCACGTGCTTACGCGGGTGAACCCTTTCTTCGTCACCTGATTATTGCGGCTATTGAGCAGTATCCTCATATTCCTATTGTCATGCACCAGGATCACGGATCAGAACCAGCTGTCTGTCTGCGTTCAATCCAGTCCGGTTTCAGTTCGGTGATGATGGATGGTTCACTGATGGCGGATATGAAAACCCCTTCCTCTTTCGAATACAATGTTGAAACCACCCGTACGGTTGTCGAAATGGCCCATTCGGGTGGGGTTTCGGTTGAGGGTGAACTGGGTTGCCTCGGTTCCCTGGAGACCGGTGAGATGGGTGAAGAGGATGGTCATGGCGCTGAAGGAACACTGGATATGGATCAGTTGTTGACCGATCCAGAGCAGGCCGCTGATTTTGTAAAGCAGACGGGAGTAGATGCGCTTGCGATTGCCATTGGTACCTCACATGGGGCGTATAAATTTACCAAAGAGCCTACTGGTGAAGTATTGAGGATTGATCGGATAAAAGAGATTCATGCCCGAATTCCCGATACCCATCTTGTCATGCACGGCTCTTCATCGGTTCCTCAGGAGTGGCTGAAGGTTATCAATAATTATGGTGGTGATATGGGTCAGACTTACGGCGTCCCGGTTGAAGAGATCCAGGAAGGGATCAAGCACGGGGTTCGTAAAGTCAACATTGATACTGACCTGAGAATGGCATCAACCGGCTCTATACGTCGCCATATGAGTGAGAATGCCTCAAACTTTGATCCTCGAAAGTTCCTCAAAGAGGCAACCAAAGGGATGAAAGAGATCTGCAAGGCTCGTTATGAGTCATTTGGCTGTACAGGCATGGCCTCAAAAATTACGCCGGTCTCCCTTGAAGTGATGTTTGCCAGGTATGTCAGTGGAGAACTCGATCCGAAGGTGAACTGAGTTTATCCAGAACGGGTCGTCACTTCTTTCTGGAGACGGTCACGTTAAAAAAAGGGCAGCGGATGGCTGCCTTTTTTTTGGTTTTGTTCTTGTTGTTCCTGGGCGGTTGTTCGGTTCCGGTTAAGCAGATGGGCGGGAAGCGGTTTTGATCTTTATCTCAATGATCAAGCGATGGATTATCCTCCTGATGAGAGAGATCAGCCAGATTTCCCTGGCGGCGCAGTGCACGTGCTTGACGTTTCTGTTTTTCACCAAGATCTAAAAAACAAGCCTCAATATAGGCGATATGACGGTCTGCAGTTTCACGCGCTTTTTCCTGGTCTCCCCTTAAGATGGCAGAAAGCAGGCTGTGGTGTTGTTCACGGAGTTGTTCAAAAACAGAGGGCTGGTTGTAGAGGACATCGAGGTTGAAGCCGATATTTTTCTCCATGATTGAGAACATGCAGCGGGTAACATGGATCAATACCTGGTTATGTGAAGCGGCAGCAATGGCAAGATGAAAATCTGCATCTGCTTTGGCTTCAGCCGCAGTATCCCCTTTTCCATGAGAGAGGATAAGCTGCTTGTAGGTCTCCCTGAGGGTGCTTTTGTCTGATTCAGTTCGGCGACGAGCAGCAAAAAAGGCAGCAACCGACTCCAGAGCGTGGCGTAGTTCAAGGACATCTTTATGGCTCTCCGGTGATTTGGCGATGAGCGCCATCAACGGATCTTCCATGGTTCGGTTTAGATGGCGTGTAATATAAGTCCCTCCACCGCGGTGGATATCGACAAGATTTCGCGCCGCGAGCTTGTGCAGGGCTTCGCGTAGTGAAGGTCGAGAGACCCCCAGCTGTACCGAGAGTTGACGTTCTGCTGGCAATTTTTCCCCTGGCTTTAGGGAGCCCTCAAGAATAAGCGCCTCCATTCGCTTAACAATAGTATCGGAGATTCTGTGGTTGGGCATGAAGTAGGCTGGGTTAGTGGTAAGACCAGTTTAGAGTATATCAATTATATCCACTCTATCGGCTCATTTTCAATGAAATCAAGAGGTAATTGGATTGTTCCCGGTCAGTAGAGCTGGCCAGGTGGGATCAATAATTGACCAATCATCGACAAGTTTGGTGCTCTTGATCGTGACTCTGTTCTAATTCACATCATGCCTGAAAGATCTCTGTTTGAGTCAGATCTTCTCAGTGTTATGGACTTATCCGGACCAACATCCAATAATCGAGGGAAATAAATGGCTACCCATTTCAGAGTGACTCAAAGATGACTGAAGTTGACGAGGTAATTGATCCCAATGCCCTGAGGGTGGGGCTGTTTGTCACCTGTATTGCCGATCTCTATCGGCCAAATGTGGGATTTGCCGCGCTGTATCTCCTCGAGGAGGCGGGTTGCCGGGTAGATGTGCCTCTTGGCCAGACGTGCTGCGGACAGCCCGCCTGGAACAGTGGTGATCAAGATTCAGCGCGTGTTGTTGCAAAAACAGTGATCAAGTCATTTGAGCCCTACCCCTATATTGTCGCCCCTTCAGGATCCTGCTCGGGGATGATTCGGATCCACTATCCCAAGTTGTTTGCAACCGATTCAAAGTGGCGTGCACGTGCAGAAGCGGTTGCCGGCCGGTGTTATGAGTTAACCAGCTTTCTGACTGATGTGTTGGGGGTAGATACCGTTTCGGCCCGCTATGAGGGCAGTGTAACCTACCATGACTCCTGCTCAGGTCTTAGAGAGATGGGTGTCAGAGAGCAACCGCGGCACCTACTCAAGAGTGTAGACGGTCTGGAGCTGAGAGAACTTGATGAGCGTGATGCATGCTGTGGTTTTGGGGGGGCATTCAGTGTTAAATACCCCGATATTTCGGGACGCCTGGTATCTGACAAATGTGCGGATATCGCCTCTACCCAGGCCGATACAGTGCTCGGAGGGGATCTTGGCTGTCTGCTCAATATTGCCGGCCGTCTTCGGCGTGAGGGCAAACATACACGGGTCTTTCATGTTGCTGAAGTGCTGGCAGATATGACTGACCTCCCAGGTGTCGGTGAGGATGATACCTCGTGAAGGTGACCACCCAGCAGTTCAGGGAAGAGGCTCGAAAGGCCCTTGGTGATGAAATCCTTCAGCGAGCTTTGGCTAAGGCCAAGCCCGGCTTTATCAATAAACGTAAAAAAGCGGTAGATGCTCTACCCGAGTTTGATGCTTTGCGTGCCGATGCCAGGGCAATTACTGAACATGCGCTTGCTCACCTTGACTACTACCTCGAGCGTTTTGAGGCGAATGTGGTAGCCAACGGCGGTGTGGTTCACTGGGCGAGGACGGCAGACGAAGCGAACCAGATTATCCTCGGAATCTGTGAAGCCGCTGGCGCTCATTCGGTGATCAAGGGCAAGTCTATGATTGCCGAGGAGATGGCGCTCAATGAATCACTTGAGGGCGCAGGGTTGGAGGTGGTTGAGACAGACTTGGGTGAGTACATTATCCAACTGGCCGAAGAATACCCCAGTCACATTATTGCTCCGGCGGCGCACAAAACCCGCGAGCAAATCACCGAACTGTTCTACAAGCATCACCGGCAGTATGGAAAAACCAAGCGACAGACTGAGCCCAAGGCGCTTGTCGATGAGGCGCGGTCTGTATTGAGGGACAAGTTTCTCAATGCCGATGTTGGCATTACCGGGGCAAATTTTCTTGTTGCTGAAAGTGGGGCCAATGTTCTGGTTACCAACGAGGGCAATGGAGACCTGACCAGTACATTGCCGAGGGTCCATATTGTTACGGCTGCGATTGACAAGGTTATCCCTGATTTGGAGGATCTCTCCACCCTTTTAAGGGTGCTTGCCAGAAGTGCCACTGGTCAGGAGATGTCCAGTTACACCACTCTCTATAATGGGTCGCGACGGCCGGGGGATCTTGATGGCCCAGAGGAGTACCACGTCGTCTTGCTGGACAATGGCCGCTCTGCGCTTCTGGGCAGCGAGTTCCACGAAATGTTGCGTTGTATTCGATGTGGTGCCTGTCTCAATCACTGCCCTGTCTATGGGGCAATTGGGGGACATGCCTACGGCTGGGTCTATCCAGGGCCGATGGGGGCGGTGCTTACCTCGCTCATGCTGGGAACTGATGAGGCCCCTGATCTGGCAAATGCATGCTCGCTCAATGGCCGTTGCAATGAGGTTTGCCCCTTACGCATTCCGTTGCCAAGGATGCTGCGTGATCTTCGGGCTATTCAGTTTCAGCAGGGGGGCCGAGGTGTTCGGGGTAAATTCGCACTTCAGGTTTGGGCCTTTTTTGCTTCCCGTCCCAACCTCTATCATGCGTCAACTTCATTGATGGTAAAAGTGTGGAGACGGCTTGCCGGAAAGCGAGGAGTCTCGACCTTTGCCCCTTTTGCCGGCGGCTGGACGGCACATCGAGATCTGCCTGTCCCGGAAGGGAAGACCTTTACCCAGAGATGGAAACGTGAGAGAGGAAGAACCCAGTGAGCAAGCTCGCCAGAACCCAGATTCTTGAAAATATCCGCACCTCACTGCGGCGGGATGGTGCTGTCGATACGGCAACAGCCAATGGGCTTAAAGCCCGCAGTCAAAGTCGGGCCCCCCATGCTCAACCCTTAATTGAAGGGTCGTTGGTTGACCGATTCATTGAAAAGCACGAGGCTCTTTCAGGCACCGTAGAGCGGGTTGGGTCATGGAGTGAGATGCCGGGCGCTGTAATGCGTTTTATAGCAACCCACCACCTCCCTCCAAGGGTTGTCATCAGTGGTGGGTTTCCAAGGGCAGTGGATTGGCCCCCGGCGATTGAAGTGGAGCAGCGTGAGGCAAGAGGGGATGATTCGACTTCAGTCACTGGCTCTCTGGCCGGAATTGCAGAGACAGGGACATTGGTGATGGCTTCTTCAAAAAGTACACCTGTGACGCTCAACTACCTTCCTGAATTCCATATAGTGGTAGTGCCGGAAAAGAGTATTGTTGCCCACCTTGAGGAGGGCTTGAGACACCCCTCCCTGAAGGGTTCACACCCCAGGGCAATCAGCCTGATTACAGGGGCTTCGAGGACAGGCGATGTCGAGCAGACGATCCTGCTTGGGGCCCACGGTCCTCGGCATCTTCATATTATTCTTGTCGGAGACTGATTTTGATCTATCAGATTTTTTCCATCATGTTGCCGGTGGTGGCTATAGCCATGGTTGGTCTGGTCTATGCCCGAAGGTATGACCCCGACATGGGTACTGCCAATCGAATTAACCTTCAGGTTTTTCTCCCCGCACTCATCTTCTCGGTTATGACAGGCAAGGAGTTCCAGATCATCCATTTCCCATGGCTGGCACTTGCTGCAGTGGCGATCTATTTTGGATCCGGAGTCCTTGCATGGCCTGTAGCCCGGATACTGGGCTACAGCAATCGGACCTTTATTCCTCCGATGATGATGAAAAATTGCGGCAATCTGGGTCTCCCTCTGGCAATTTTTGCCTTTGGCCCAGAGGCTCTTCCTGCAGCAATCGTTCTTTTTATTGTGACTAATTCACTCCATTTCTCTTTCGGAGTCTATATGATGGATCACCGTATCCATCTTCTTGAACTTCTGAAATCACCTCTTGTAGTTGTACCGATTATCGCGCTTGGATTGCTTCTGCTGGAGATGAAGCCACCCCCTCTTGTGGTAATTCCAATCCAGATGCTGGGTGAGGTGTCAATTCCACTGATGCTGTTTTCTCTTGGGGCCCGTCTTGCTTATCTTGAGCGGCCTGACTGGAAGATGGGTGTCATCGGGGGTGTGGTCTGCCCTCTGACGGGGCTGTTGATCGCCCTGGCGGTTCAGCCACTGCTCCATCTGCCGGTTGAACAGTTCAGGGTTTTGTTGCTTTTCAGTGTATTGCCCCCTGCTGTTCTGGTTTATTTACTGGCTGAGCGATTTGATCAGGAACCTCAAAAAGTGTCAGCCATTGTCGGTTTCGGCAATATTGGGGCCTTGATCACCATCCCTGCAGTGCTACCCTTTATACTGCCCTGACAGCATGGCTGGTGTAAGTTGTTTGGGTGGTGGGGTATCCGCCTACTATTGATTCCCGGTAAACTTCACCCATATCGTTTGAAATCACCAAACAAGGGTAAGTTGCTGTCCATGATAAAAGATCAAAGCAGTTTCAGTTACGATGAGTTGATTGCCTGTGGTCATGGTGATCTTTTTGGTCCGGGTAATGCCCGGCTGCCATTGCCGCCGATGTTGATGTTCGACCGGATTACCCATATCAGCAAAGATGGTGGTGAGTTTGGGAAGGGCGAGATCGTTGCCGAACTCGATATCAAACCTGACATCTGGTTTTTTGACTGTCACTTTGAGAGTGATCCGGTAATGCCGGGCTGTCTTGGAGTGGATGCCTTGTGGCAACTCGTTGGCTTCTATCTGGGTTGGCGGGGGGGCGAAGGCCGTGGGCGCGCTTTGGGCTCTGGAGAGATCAAGTTTGCCGGGCAAGTCATACCGGACGCAGGTCGGGTTACCTACCGAATTCAGTTAAAACGCGTGATCATGCGTCGACTGATCATGGGAATTGCTGATGGCCGGGTTGAGGTTGATGGCAGACTGATCTATACCGGGAAAGACCTGAGGGTTGGGTTATTCAAACAGACAGATCAATTCTGAAGGAGAGAGAATAATGCATCGTGTGGTGGTTACTGGTTTTGGCATCGTATCCAGTATCGGCAACAATAAGAGTGAAGTTGTGGAATCTTTGCACCATGGTCGCTCTGGCATTACTTTTTCACAGGAGTATGCTGATCTTGGCTTTCGTAGCCATGTTCATGGCGATGTGGATATCGATCTGGATGCCAATATTGATCGAAAACTAAAGCGGTTTATGGGTGACAGTGCCGCTTATAACTATATCGCTACTGAAGAGGCAATCCAGCATGCCGGCCTCACTGAGGAGCAGGTCTCCCATCTCCGTACCGGTCTGATAATGGGTTCAGGAGGAGGTTCTCCAGAGAACATCGTTGCAGCAGCAGATCTTCTCCGGGACAAAGGCATTAGAAGGGTTGGGCCCTACAGGGTCACCAGGACGATGTCGAGCACCAATGCGGCATGTCTCGCTACAGCTTTTAAAATAAAGGGAACGAGCTACTCGATCAGCTCGGCCTGTGCAACCAGTGCACATTGCATTGGCAATGGTGCTGAGCTTATCCAGCTTGGAAAACAAGACGTGATTCTTGCCGGGGGGGGTGAGGAGCTTCACTGGAGCCTGAGTGTATTGTTCGATGCCATGGGGGCGCTCTCGTCAAAATATAATGACTCCCCTGAGACGGCTTCAAGAGCTTACGATGTTGACCGGGATGGTTTTGTGATCGCAGGGGGTGGTGGAACCCTCGTATTGGAGTCTCTGGAGCATGCCAGGGCTCGGGGGGCAACCATCTACGCTGAGCTTGTCGGCTATGGAGCAACATCAGATGGCTTTGACATGGTCCAGCCATCGGGTGAAGGGGCTGTTCGCTGTATGCAGCAGGCGATGGAGACAGTGGAAGCGCCGATTGACTATTTGAATGTTCACGGCACCAGTACACCCATAGGGGATGTTCGTGAACTAAGTGCAATAAGAGATACCTTTGGCGATCAAGCGCCACCGATCAGTTCAACCAAGTCTCTTACCGGCCACTCACTCGGGGCGGCAGGAGTACAGGAGGCCATCTACTCCCTGTTGATGCTGGGGGGGGATTTCATTGCTGCTTCAGCCAATATCGAGAATCTGGATCCTGATGCAGAGGCTTTTCCGATTGTACGTGAACGACAGGATGGTGTTGACTTAAAGACCGTGATGTCTAATAGCTTTGGGTTTGGCGGGACTAACGCTACCCTGGTCTTTAGCCGTTTCGAAGAGTGACGCCCCAGAGCTTTTATCCTCAATCTCTCCTATTTGCTTTTCTGGATGCTCATATCCAGAACGCTGTCCTGGTCATGATCTGAGATGAGAGAGACATCAACCGGATGATCGTGCCGGGAAGTCGCTCCCACCCGCTCGAAGGGCTGCTGTGGCATGGCGGGCTTCATCCTCGGCCATCTGCTGGATGACCACCCGACTGCGCAGATCTTGCTTTGGCAGTCGCTCAAGGTGTCCCTGGCAGAGGGCCTGGGCACATATTACACCCGTATGGTTAACCCTCATTAACTGTCCTGAGAGACGGCGTTCGCCCTCATCAGGTTCTTGTGAGTCAACTTCTGAAGCGGGGTATTTCCCTACGGTAGTTGGCGGTTTGCCGCGTAGAGTGTTTAGGGTTCGGTCCAGAGAGACCAGCAGATGATCGACAGAGGTATATAGAGTCGTTTTGATGAAGAGTTCACTTCAGATGCCTTTATAGTGCCCAGTGGTTGATGGTCTGACCAGGGATGAGGTGTTGAGCTGGTTTTCTGACACTCATTGATTGATGTGTTGTAACCTCTAATTGTAGCGTAATGAACCAAAATGGGTCAGGTTGGCCTCAGGAAGAACCGGAACCTGCCATCCAATCGAGATCATCAGCCAATACCGAACAATGGAACACACCCCAACCGATCACATTAAATACGGCCCCCTTAAGGCGGCGTTACGCCAAATTCTTCCCCCAGGAGGGCTGCTTGAGGATCAGGAAGCCCTTCGGCCCTATGAGTGTGATGGTTTGATGGCCAAACGTGAACTTCCTCTCTGGGTGGCTCTGCCTGATGCTGTGGATCAGATACAACAGATTATGCGTCTCTGCCATCGCTATCATCTGCCAGTCGTTGCCAGGGGTGCAGGAACCAGCCTCTCTGGGGGCGCCATGCCAATCGCCAACGGGCTTCTCCTGTCGCTGGTCAAGTTGAATCGGATTATTGAAGTCGATGGCCCCAATCGGGTGGCCAGGGTTGAACCTGGGGTACGAAATGCAGTGATCACCGAAGCGGTCGCCAACCAGGGGCTCTATTATGCACCTGACCCCTCCTCACAGATTGCCTGCACGATAGGTGGCAATGTGGCGGAGAATGCGGGTGGATTGCACTGCCTCAAGTACGGACTCACTATCCATAATGTGCTGAAAGTAAAGGTCATTACCATTGAGGGTGAGATGTTGACGATTGGCAGCGATAGTCTTGATGCTCCTGGGTATGACCTTCTTGCCCTGATGATGGGTTCTGAAGGGATGCTCGGAATTGTGGTTGAGGTGACGGTGAGGCTGCTGCCTCAGCCGGAGACCGCCAGGCTGCTACTGGCTGCGTTTGATAGTGTTGAAGTTGCTGGTGATGCAGTAGCTGCGATCATTGCTAAGGGGCTTATCCCTGGCGGTTTGGAGATGATGGACCGCCTGGCCATCAGTGCGGCAGAGGAGTTTGTCCATGCGGGTTATCCTGTCGATGCCGAAGCGATATTGCTTTGCGAACTTGACGGTACCCGGGATGAGGTTGAGGCCCAGGTTGCTGAGACCGAAGCCCTGCTTCTGGAGAGAGGGGCGACAGCGGTCAGGGTGGCTGCTGATGAGAAAGAACGCCAGCTCTTCTGGTCTGGTCGCAAGTCGGCATTTCCGGCTGTGGGTCGAATCTCACCTGATTATTACTGTATGGATGGCACCATTCCCAGACGTCATCTGGGAGAGGTCCTGGGACAAATTAATGCCCTCTCCAGGCAGTATGATCTTCGGGTAGCCAATGTTTTCCACGCTGGAGATGGAAATCTTCACCCACTGATTCTCTATGATGCCAACAAACAGGGTGAGCTTGAGCGGGCTGAAGAGCTGGGGGGTAAAATTTTAGAGGTTTGTGTTGAGGTGGGGGGGACCATTACTGGAGAGCACGGTGTTGGTGTGGAGAAGCTGGATCAGATGTGTGTTCAGTTCACCCCTCTTGAACTTGATCAGTTTCGCAAAGTAAAGAGCGCTTTTGACCCTGAATGGCTGCTCAACCCCGGAAAAGTCATCCCTGAGAATCACCGTTGTGCTGAGTTAGGTGGAATGCATGTCCACCGGGGTCAAACAAGGCACCCTGAAATCGAACGTTTCTAATAATGGAAGATCACTACCCTGCAGCACTGGGATTTAGCGGCTACTTGATATGACAGAGACAAGAGGGATACAGGAACAGGTGCGAGAGGCGCTCTCCAGTGAGACCCCTGTCTCCATTGTAGGCGGGAATACCAAATCTTTTCTGCAGCACTCCCCAGTGGGAGACAAGCTGGAGATGAAGTCCTGTCAGGGTTTGGTCGATTATGAGCCCAGTGAGTTGGTCATCACGGTACGGGGAGGAACACTGCTCATGGAGGTTGAGGAGATTCTCAACAATGCAGGCCAAATGCTGCCTTTTGAACCACCACGCTTTGGTCCAGGATCGACAATTGGTGGAGTGGTTGCCAGTGGTTTCTCAGGGCCTCGCAGGCCATTTACAGGCGCAATTCGAGATTTTGTTCTTGGTGTAGGGCTGGTCAATGGTCGAGGAGAGGCCCTCCACTTTGGTGGCCGAGTGATTAAAAATGTAGCGGGTTACGATCTCTCACGACTGATGGCTGGGGCGATGGGAACCCTGGGGGTGTTGACAGAGATCTCACTAAAAGTGGTGCCAAGACCCGAGGTGGAGCGTTCACTACGATTTGAGTTCGAGCTGGGGGAAGCGATCACACGGGTCAACCAGTGGCTGGGTTATCCCTATCCCATTTCGGCCACCGCCTGGGAAGAGGGGGTGTTGACCCTAAGACTCTCCGGGTCTTCACAAGGAGTAGAGGCGGCAACGAGAAAGCTGGGCGGCGCAGTGGCTGAGGATTTAGAGGGATACTGGTCATCTCTGCGTGATTTAACACACCCCTTTTTCTCTGGTTCTGATCCTCTATGGCGATTCTCACTTCCTCCCGCAACACCTCCACTGAAAGCACCAGAGGCCCCATCCCTGGTTGACTGGGGAGGTGCTCAGCGCTGGGTTCGGGGCAGATACCCCTCTTCGATGATGATTCTGGCCGCAGAAGAGGCACGGGGGTGGGTGACTCTGGTTCGCGGGGGAGAGGGCCCTCCGGAGGGCAGTGTGTTACCCGATCGGATGATTACTCTTCATCGTCGAGTTAAAGAGGCTTTTGATCCTCAAGGTATCTTGAATCCGGGGCGGCTTCCCCTGGTGTTGGGTTAATTGGTATGCAAACCACCTTAAGTCAATTGATTGCGGAGGCCTCATGGAGTGAGCGCGTTGAGGCTATTTTGCGTAAGTGCGTACATTGTGGGTTTTGTACCGCAACCTGCCCAACCTACATGATCACGGGAAGCGAGCTCGATAGCCCAAGGGGTCGCATCTATCTGATCAAACAGGTGTTAGAGGGGGCGAAGACAACTGAGCTTACCCAGTTCCACCTTGATCGTTGCTTGACCTGTCGAGCTTGTGAAAGTACCTGTCCTTCAGGGGTCAACTATAGCGAGCTTCTTGAAGTGGGCCGTCAGCAGGTCGATCTTCAGGTGGGTCGACGGGGGATGGATCGGTTGGTCAGATGGCTGTTGCGCACCATTATTCCCCGCGGGCGGCTGCTCAAATTCTTCCTCACCCCTTTTAGGCTGGTAATGCCTGTGTTACCACCGGTGATGACAGCCAGGCTTCCCCTGGAGCGATCTCGAGGGAACTGGCCATCAAAAACACACCCAAGGAGGATGTTGATTCTAGAGGGTTGTGCTCAATTTGCGCTCGCCCCTGATATCAATGGTGCGGCGGCACGTCTTCTTGATCGATATGACATCACTCCAGTTGTTGCCCCCGGAGCAGGTTGTTGTGGGGCGCTAGAGCGCCATCTGGATGCAAAAACGGCTTCGCTGGATGCGATGAGAAGGAATATTGATGCTTGGTGGCCACACTTGCAAAGTGGTGCTGAGGCCCTCTGTATGACGGCGAGTGGTTGTGGGGTGACAGTAAAGGAGTATGGTCGTCTGCTGGCTGATGATCCCTCTTATGCCAAAAAAGCCAAACAGATCAGTGAGTTGACATTCGATCTGGCAGAGATAATGGATCGGGAAGAGGAAGAGCTGAAAGTTGGTGACCAGGTTAAGCCATTGAGGGTTGCCGTTCATAACCCCTGTACCATGCGCCACGGCCAAAAACTGGAGGGGATAGTTGAGAGGTTGGTTGAGCGCTTAGGCCATACCGTTGTGAGGGTGGATGATCCGCATCTGTGTTGTGGTTCTGCTGGAACCTACTCCATTTTACAACCACAGCTCTCAAAGAAACTGGGAGAAAATCGTGGCGCTGTGCTCAAGGCTGATTCACCAGATCTTATTGTGACGGCAAATATCGGGTGCTTGTTACAACTAAAGAAATACTCGGACCTGCCGGTTCGCCACTGGGCTGATCTTGTAGATGAAGGGACTGTTTAAATAACCGAATCCTTCCCGCCGTCTCTACGGTGGGGCTAAAATAGCCAGTAACCAGAGATCAATCCCACCCTATCTATGGAGAGCAACCCGATGACAAAACCATTTTTTCGACATCATCTCTTTTTCTGTCAAAACCAGCACCAAGGAGATCTGCCCTGTTGTGCAAGCCATGACGCGGCATCCATGTGTGCCTATGCCAAGGAGCGCTGCAAAGAGTTGGGGCTGCATGGGCCGGGGGGAATTCGTATCAATAAGGCGGGTTGTCTTGGGCGATGTGAACGGGGGCCGGTCGCAGTGGTCTATCCTGAGGGTGTCTGGTACAACTATATCGATCGGGAAGATATTGATGAAATCATCAATTCACACCTCAGAGAGGGCAAAATAGTAGAGCGGCTGAGGATCCATCCGGAGAGCTGATTTTCGTTTATCAGTGGGTGAGGAGGGGGCCGTCTAAAGGGGATCGGAGTTTCATTCCAGGACAAACGGTAATGTAAGCACCTGAAAAGACAGGAAAATAGAGTACTGCATCGCTTCTGCCAACCCTTAGGGCGAAAAAAATACCGTCAGTCAGTTTTTAACGTATTGAATAATATAGAATAAAAAATTTCTTTATGGGGCGGTTAAAAAAAGGGTTGACACAAGGAATAATAATATTAGATAATTCATATATAGCGAATTACTGATTTGTAGCGCACGGCGCAGGAGAGCAACGGTAATCGGGAACAAATTTGAAAGACTCCTCCATCCTCCTTTGGTGGTTTGGCGCGGCAACAAGCCGCGCCTTTTTTTTGCTTGAAAACAACTTGATAGTGAGGTTTCTCTCCGGTAGGATTCGCCCTCTTATTTTTCTTCTGGGCCAAACACAAAACGTGGGAACGAATGAAGACCTACTCTGCAAAAAATGAAACAGTGCGCCGCGACTGGTATGTCGTCGACGCAGAAGACAAGGTGCTGGGGCGACTGGCGACTGAAATCGCCCGTCGTCTGCGGGGCAAACATAAACCTGAATATACCCCTCACGTTGATACAGGTGACTACATCGTGGTGATTAATGCGGGCAAAGTAAAGCTCACCGGCCGCAAGAATGAGGACAAGATCTACTATCACCATACGGGTCATCCCGGTGGCATTAAAGAGACCTCTGTCCGTAGACTATTGGAAGAGCATCCAACACGGGTAGTTGAAAAAGCAGTCAAAGGGATGATGCCAAAGAATCCGCTCGGCCGGGCAATGTTCTCAAAACTGCGTGTTTTTGCCGGCGGTGAGCATGACCACCAGGCCCAACAGCCTAAAATTCTCGAATTGTAAGGATTGAACATGACAACAGGCAGTGAAAACTTCTACGGAACAGGAAGACGAAAATCATCAACAGCGAGAGTATTTCTTCGTAGTGGAAGTGGATCGATAACCGTAAACAAACGACCACTTGATGAGTATTTCGGCCGAGAAACTGCGAGAATGATTGTCCGTCAACCGCTGGAAGAGACAGGGCTTTCGAGCCGTTTTGACATCATGGTGACCGTTGATGGTGGTGGTGGTAGTGGTCAGGCCGGTGCTATTCGCCATGGTATTACTCGTGCCCTTATGGAGTATGATGAGGCCCTGCGTGGGCCGCTGCGTAAAGCAGGCTTTGTGACCCGAGATGCACGTGAGGTTGAACGAAAAAAGGTGGGTCTGCACAAGGCACGTAAGAGACCTCAGTACTCAAAACGTTAATACTCATCAGAGGCTAACGGAAGGCCTCTCCTGCTGCCAGCATCGGATGGGGGATCGTCTAACGGTAGGACAGCGGACTCTGACTCCGCCAGTCAAGGTTCGAATCCTTGTCCCCCAGCCATCTCAACCCCCTATTTCTGCCTCTTTTCAGGCAATTCCATAAAGTGGACTGGACGTCAGTCATCTCACAGGTTAGAAAGTAGTCGGCAGACTAACTTTTTCAATGACTGAACATGAGTTGACGGATAAGAAAGATGATTTCAGCAGGCATTATCGGAGGTACAGGCTATACCGGTGCAGAGTTGATGAGACTCCTTGCCGGCCATGATGGAGTGGAACTGACGGTCATCACTTCACGCACAGCAGCAGGCAGATCAGTTGCCGATCTCTTTCCTAGCTTGCGAGGCAGGGTCGATCTTGAATTCTCTGATCCAGATGAGAGTGGATTGAGTCAATGTGATGTCGTTTTTTCAGCTACTCCAAACGGAGTGGCAATGAAGCAGGCGCCTGATCTGGTCGCCAATGGGGTCAGGATCATCGATCTCGCTGCCGATTTTCGTCTTCAGGATCCACTCGCCTGGGAGGCCTGGTACGGCCAGGTACATACCTCTCCTGAACTTTTGGCCGAAGCGGTCTACGGGCTTCCTGAGATCAATCGTGATGCCATTCGTACTGCCAGGGTGGTGGCCAACCCCGGCTGTTACCCAACGGCGGTACAACTCGGTTTTTTCCCGCTCCTAAAAGCGGAGCTGGTTGAGAGCAAAGGTCTGATCGCCGATGCAAAATCAGGCGTCAGTGGTGCGGGTCGAACGCTCACTTCCTCCTCTTTGTATTGTGAGGTGTCAGACTCGATAAAAGCCTATGCTGTTGATGGCCATCGCCATCTGCCTGAGATCACACAGGGGCTCGAAAGAGTGGCAGGAGGACCTGTTGGCCTCACTTTTGTGCCTCACTTAACCCCCATGATTCGGGGTATCCATGCGACTCTCTATGCCCGGCTGAAGAACAGGAGTGTGGATCTGCAGACACTCTACGACGAGTTCTACCAGGATTCACCTTTTGTCGATGTGATGCCGGTAGGGAGCCATCCTGATACAGGCAGTGTCAGGGGGAGTAATATATGCAGGCTGGCCTGCCATCGTCCACAGAGTGGCGATGTGGCTGTTATCCTGGTGGTCCAGGATAATTTGGTCAAAGGCGCTGCCGGGCAGGCGGTTCAAAATATGAATATTATGTTTGGACTGGATGAGAGGACTGGTCTGATGCAATCGGCACTTCTCCCCTGAGACGCTATTGGGGAGAGCCAAGGAGGAAGAGATGGTAGAAAAATCGAGAGCTGAGAGCGCGACAGGCAGTGTAATTGGAAAAACCGTGACCTTTGAGGGAGATCTTCAGTTTAGTGGCACCCTCTTTGTGGCCGGTAGGGTGATAGGGAATATTGCCTCTGATTCCATGGAGTATGCACACCTGGTTATTGGCAGTGGTGGTGTTGTCGAAGGAAATATCGATGTTCCTGAACTGGTGGTTGAGGGAGAAGTAACAGGCACCATTACGGCAAAACGTCTGGAGATTCTGCCCGATGCCGTGATTGGAGGTGACATCCAATATCTTGAGATTGAGATGGCACCAGGTGCTCTTCTCAACGGCAATCTGATCTACAGTGCTGACCGGTGGGAGATGTCGCTGCTCAAGTTGGTCGAGGAGGGTGATTCCAAGGGTGTTCAGGCAGAAGATGGCGCCATCCCCGATGTTCTCCAGCGAACTCGAGATTAATTACCCTGTTTTCTAAGAGCTTGTTTTGGCAGCAATCGTACCCCATAGTCATCGTTTCAGACCCTTTGTTGGGTGGCTTCTCTTTATTTTCGTCACCGTCGTAGGATTTCGATTGATCCGGTGGACACCCTTTTCCCTAATGGCAACCAGGGTGGGTGCAGATTAGAGGTTTTTATTGAGTTGCGGGTTCAATTGGGGGCGAGGTAGAGTTTTTAACCAGGATCTAACACTATGAATAGTCAGCCAACCCTTGGGATTACTGAACAAGCCATCGCTCGAGTAAGTGATCTGGTGGCCCAAAAGGGGTCACCCGATCTCTATCTTCGTGTTTTTGTTAAAGGCGGGGGGTGTTCTGGGTTCCAATATGGATTTGAGTTTGAATCCAATAGAGATCCTGATGATTTGGTCATCGAGAAGGGCGCGATAAATCTTCTTGTTGACCCGCTCAGCCTTCAGTATCTTGCCGGCGCCCAGATCGATTACCTCGACGACCTCCAGGGGACCCGATTTGTAGTGAGCAACCCTAACGCCTCCACGACCTGTGGTTGTGGCTCTTCATTTTCACTTTAGAAGGGGGCCCCGGAGAGGTCTGTTGCGGCTTTTCTACTGACTCAACACCCCATCTTGGTCCTCTAGGGCCTTGACTTCAGATGTCGAGGTGAGTTTTAGTCCGCTTGCCTGATCAAGAAGCAGGGTCATCCTGTTGGCCACCTGGTCGAAGACCACCTTTTCCGATTCACTGATCCCTGGTGCGCGCGGGGTTTCGTAGTTGAGTGGATCCTGATGCTTATTGTGAACCCTGAACTCGTAGTGGAGATGGGCGCCGGTTGCCGCTCCGGTGCTCCCTACATAGCCAATAAGCTCTCCCTGTTTGATTCTCGCCCCCCGGCGACTCTTTTTAGCGTAGCCAGAGAGGTGTGCGTAGAGGGTTGAGTAGATCCCACCGTGCTTGATGATAATGGTTTTGCCATAGTTGCCTTTTCGCCCGATATACTCTACCTGCCCTTCTGCAGTTGCAAACACAGGTGTCCCACGCGGGGCACCATAGTCTACACCCCGATGCGCGCGCCAGGTTTTAAGCAGTGGATGAAATCGTCGTTGAGTAAAGCGGGAAGTAATACGAACCACTTTAACAGGCGCCCTTAAAAAAGTGCCTCTCAGGTTCTTCCCCTGGGGAGTGAAATAGTGTTCACCCCCCTCTTCATCTAGGTGGC
>Ga0208896_1000075_pt1:0-2500 | contig 53616 bp, 49 predicted proteins | sample ETNtaG_27_FD_185778 | JGI IMG/M metagenome (GOLD analysis project Ga0208896, IMG submission 185778) | Marine microbial and viral communities from oxygen minimum zone, Eastern Pacific Ocean - ETNP201406SV63 (SPAdes) (version 2) | ecosystem: Environmental > Aquatic > Marine > Oceanic ... | reverse complement strand
AATTAAGTGCATACGGTGGATGCCTTGGCGGTAAGAGGCGATGAAGGACGTGGTAGTCTGCGATAAGCTTCGGGGAGCCGACAAACTGGCTTTGATCCGGAGATTTCCGAATGGGGAAACCCACCGCTTTTGCGGTATCTGCACCTGAACACATAGGGTGTAGAGGCGAACCTGGCGAACTGAAACATCTAAGTAGCCAGAGGAAAAGAAATCAACCGAGATTCCCTAAGTAGCGGCGAGCGAACGGGGAACAGCCTTTAAGCCTCATGAGTCCTAGTAGAACGGTCTGGAAAGTCCGGCCATAGTGGGTGATAGCCCCGTACATAAAAGAGCTCTTGAGGTGAAAACGAGTAGGGCGGGACACGTGATATCCTGTCTGAACATGGGGGGACCATCCTCCAAGGCTAAATACTCCTTACCGACCGATAGTGAACCAGTACCGTGAGGGAAAGGCGAAAAGAACCCCGGTTAGGGGAGTGAAATAGAACCTGAAACCGTATGCATACAAGCAGTGGGAGCACTGGCTTTGCCGGTGTGACCGCGTACCTTTTGTATAATGGGTCAGCGACTTACTTCTCAGTGGCAAGGTTAACCGTATAGGGGAGCCGTAGGGAAACCGAGTCTTAATAGGGCGACTTAGTCTCTGGGAGTAGACCCGAAACCGGACGATCTATCCATGGCCAGGTTGAAGGTGGGGTAATACCTGCTGGAGGACCGAACCAACTAATGTTGAAAAATTAGTGGATGAGCTGTGGATCGGAGTGAAAGGCTAAACAAGTCCGGAGATAGCTGGTTCTCACCGAAAACTATTTAGGTAGTGCCTCGTGTATCACTCTCGGGGGTAGAGCACTGTTATGGCTAGGGGAGCGTCAAGCTTTACCAAACCATTGCAAACTCCGAATACCGAGAAGTGGCAGCACGGGAGACAGACTGCGGGAGATAAGTTTCGTAGTCGAGAGGGAAACAGCCCAGACCGCCAGTTAAGGTCCCCAAGTTACAGCTAAGTGGGAAACGATGTGGGAAGGCCCAGACAGCCAGGAGGTTGGCTTAGAAGCAGCCACCCTTTAAAGAAAGCGTAATAGCTCACTGGTCGAGTCGGCCCGCGCGGAAGATATAACGGGGCTTAAGCTGTACACCGAAACTGCGGATGCATGCTTGCATGCATGGTAGGTGAGCGTTCCGTACGCCTGTGAAGGTGTGCCGTAAGGCATGCTGGAGGTATCGGAAGTGCGAATGCTGACATGAGTAGCGATAAAGGGGGTGAAAAACCCCCTCGCCGAAAGCCCAAGGTTTCCTGCGCAATGCTAATCAGCGCAGGGTGAGTCGGCCCCTAAGACGAGGCCGAAAGGCGTAGTCGATGGGAAGCAGGTTAATATTCCTGCACCAGTCATGACTGCGATGGGGTGACGGAGAAGGCTAAATCATCCGGGTGTTGGATATCCCGGTTTAAGCGTGTAGGAAGTGTTCTTAGGAAAATCCGGGAACACAATTCTGAGGCGTGATGACGAGGACCCATTTGGGACCGAAGTGGTTGATGCCATGCTTCCAGGAAAAACCTCTAAGCATCAGGTCATGAGTGACCGTACCCTAAACCGACACAGGTGGGCAGGGCGAGTAGCCCAAGGCGCTTGAGAGAACTCGGGTGAAGGAACTCGGCAAAATGGCACCGTAACTTCGGGAGAAGGTGTACCCCTTGTATGTGAAGGTCTTTACGACTGGAGCAGAAGGGGGTTGCAATAAAGAGGTGGCTGCGACTGTTTAATAAAAACATAGCACTCTGCAAACTCGAAAGAGGACGTATAGGGTGTGACGCCTGCCCGGTGCCGGAAGGTTAATTGATGGGGTTAGCTGCTTGCAGCGAAGCTCTTGATCGAAGCCCCGGTGAACGGCGGCCGTAACTATAACGGTCCTAAGGTAGCGAAATTCCTTGTCGGGTAAGTTCCGACCTGCACGAATGGCGTAACGATGGCCACACTGTCTCCACCCGGGACTCAGCGAAATTGAACTCGCTGTGAAGATGCAGCGTACCCACGGCTAGACGGAAAGACCCCGTGCACCTTTACTACAGCTTCACACTGGACTTTGAATATGTTTGTGTAGGATAGGTGGGAGGCTTTGAAGCCAGAACGCTAGTTTTGGTGGAGCCAATCTTGAAATACCACCCTAATATGTTTGAGGCCCTAACCGAGGTCCGTTATCCGGATCCGGAACCGTGTGTGGTGGGTAGTTTGACTGGGGCGGTCTCCTCCCAAAGAGTAACGGAGGAGCGCGAAGGTGTTCTAAGCGCGGTCGGAAATCGCGCGGTTAGTGCAAAGGCATAAGAACGCTTGACTGCGAGACAGACACGTCGAGCAGGAACGAAAGTTGGTCTTAGTGATCCGGTGGTTCTGTATGGAAGGGCCATCGCTCAACGGATAAAAGGTACGCCGGGGATAACAGGCTGATACCCCCCAAGAGTTCACATCGACGGGGGTGTTTGGCACCTCGATGTCGGCTCATC
>Ga0208896_1000048_pt1 | contig 63595 bp, 62 predicted proteins | sample ETNtaG_27_FD_185778 | JGI IMG/M metagenome (GOLD analysis project Ga0208896, IMG submission 185778) | Marine microbial and viral communities from oxygen minimum zone, Eastern Pacific Ocean - ETNP201406SV63 (SPAdes) (version 2) | ecosystem: Environmental > Aquatic > Marine > Oceanic ... | reverse complement strand
CGCCAGCCTCGGCCAGGTTTCCGCTGCGGAGTTCTGGGCCGCTGTCGGAGTTGTCGGCGATGTCGCGGACTTAGATGCGCAGTACCTGTCCGGTGTCAGGCTGAGACCCGATGTTCCTGTGTTCCTCGACCAGATGGTCAAGCGGGAGATGACGGTTGCGTGCCTGACGAACGCTGTGCTGCCGTGGACCGTGTTGCTGCGCAACAGGTTCAACCTGGATGGTCTGATCAGCCACTGGGTGGTCAGCGGCGAGGTGGGGGCCCGCAAGCCGGGTCAGGCCATGTTCGAGGCCCTCCGCCGCATGTCCGCGGTGTCGTTTTCCAACATGCTGCTGATCGATTCTGAGATTGCAACGCTCGAGGCAGCCAGAACCATGGGCATGTCGACGGTGTTGATGACCGGAACGGCGCTGGTGCCCGAGGGCTTTGCACACCCGACGATTGACACCTTCTCAGGCCTCTTCCGTCAAAGGGGTGGTCAGCCCCCGAGCCAGTAGGGGGTCTGGTCGGCTGATTCCCCGGGGCCTGTCACAGGCCCTCTCTATGGTCAGCGGCATGTCGATCCATGTAACCCGCTCAGGCAGCGTCCAGGCTTCCGGTAGGCCTCCCAGCGGGGCTCGCGCTCGCTCCGGCCGAACCTCGTTCGTGTGCTCCGGTTGTGGAACCTCCCCGCCCAAGTGGGTCGGTTGCTGTCCGGGTTGTGGTGAGTGGAACACCCTCAAGGAGGTCCTCGTGATTGTCGCGCCGACAGCCCACAGCGGCGAGGCCGTGCCGATGACACAGGTGCCTCCCACATCGTTCCAGGCGGTTCCCACCGGCATCAGCGAACTCGACAGGGCCCTCGGTGGCGGTCTGGTGCCGGGGTCGGTGACCCTCGTTGGCGGGGAGCCCGGTATCGGAAAGTCGACGCTGACCCTGCAGTTGGCAGCCGAGCAGGTGCGCTGTGGCCGGAGCGTTCTGATGGTCTGTGCCGAGGAGTCACCCATCCAGGTGAGAGGCCGTGCAGAGAGGCTGGGCGGTCTCCACGATGACCTGCTCGTCACCTCGGTTTCCTCAGTCGAGGGGATCGTCGATCTCGTTGACCGGCACAGCCCCGACCTCTTGATCGTGGATTCCATCCAGACCGTTCACCTTGAATCGACTACCGGTGGCGGTCCGGGAAGTACCAACCAGGTCAGGGCGTGTGCCCAGCGACTCGTGGTCGAGGCAAAGGAGCGTGGCCTGACGACCGTTCTCGTCGGGCACCTCACCAAGGACGGCTCGCTGGCCGGACCCAAGGTGCTCGAGCACGTGGTCGACACCGTTACCGACCTGGCTGGCGATCGCCATCACGCCCTGCGGCTGTTCCGGGTCTCAAAGCACCGGTTCGGCCCCACCGACGAGTTGGGCCTGTTCGAGATGGCCTCTGCGGGCCTCTTGCCGGTCGACGACCCCAGCGGCCTGTTCCTGGCCGACCGGTCTGTCGGTACGTCTGGTTCGGTGGTGCTTCCGGCCATGGAGGGCCACAGGATCCTCCTGGTTGAACTGCAGGCACTCGTGGCAAGGTCTACAACGCCCCACCCCAGGCGCTCTTCACAGGGCGTCGACCAGCGTCGCCTGACCCTGCTGCTGGCAGTCCTGGAGCGTCGGGTGGGCCTGGACCTGTCCGGCGTCGATGCCTACGCCACTGCCGTGGGGGGTGTGCAGGTGACCGAACCCGGTTCCGACCTGCCCCTCGCCCTTGCGGTCGTGTCGGCGGCAACAAACCGGTGTATGGCTGCCGAGGTGGTTGCATGTGGCGAGGTCGGCCTGGGGGGCGAGGTCCGTCAGGTGGCCGGGCTCGAGCGTCGCCTGCATGAGGCCCACCGTCTGGGGTTCCGTCGGGCGATCCTGCCAGCGTCGGCTCCTGAGCCACCAGAGGGCATGAAGGCGGTGCGGGTAGCCACCCTTGAAGAGGCCGTAGCAGCGGTAGGCCTTTCAACCGGCCCCGGCGGCGGCAGGTGGGACGGCATACCAGACCCGCCTCTGAACAAGTTGATGGAGGCGACTAGCCCTCTACAGGGGTGGTCAGGGCTTCCTCATCAAGCATGAGACAGAGGAAGTTGCGGTTCATTGACATCTCTTCCTGCCACCCTCCCTAGCTTGTCGACTTCTATTCGTATATGGAGGAGTGGCCACGTGAGAATGAAATGCGGAGTACGAAAGACCGTTGCCTTGCTGGGGGTGTTGCTCTTCGTTTCGACTGTGGCGGTAGCGTGTGGCGACAGCAGCGGTGGATCTGATCCGGTGACCTCTTTCAAGGTAGAGGCATCTGAGTTCAAGTTCGACAACACTGAATGGGCTGTCCCGGCCGGTGAGCCGATCCCGATCACGTTTACCAACGAGGGACAGGTTCAACATGAGTGGGCCGTAGTTAATCTCGGCATGGACATCAACAAGGGCTCGGAGTTCACTGAAGACCACGTGCTCTGGGAGATCGAGAAGCAGAACGACGAAGTTACTGTTACTGAGTACTATATGTTTGACACCCCGGGCACATATCAGGTGATCTGTGCGCTCGAGGGCCATGTGGACGCTGGAATGGTCGGAAGGCTCGTAGTTAGCTGACAGATTTCCTGATCTGTAGTGGCGGATCCCGATCTTCCCTCTCTGACTGGATGGTGGATCGGGATCTCGTTGTTCTTGTTGGGCTTGGACGTGGAAGCCGGTAGCGGGCGCTGCCCCGTTACCCATGTCCGCGGGGCGGTCCCGGTGGGCTAGACAGGGTCAGTGAGAATTCATCTGCCCTCAGGTACGGCTGCTGAGCTGGTGCAACCGGTAGGTGGTGCAGGCAGTCGTGGTCTAGTCGTTGTTCCCGACATCATGGGACTGCGGCCACTGTGCACCGAGATGGTGGCGGACCTGTCAGTTGCCAATAGCTGGTCGGTGTGTGCCTTCGAGCTCTACCCGGGCCAGGAGTATCTGGATCTTGAGGGGCGTCACGAGGCGGCCGCCGATCTCAGCGACGAGCGGGTCCTGGGTGATGCCGTTGCCGCAGCCGATGCGACCGGGGCCGGGATCGTCGGAATCCTTGGCTTCTGCATGGGTGGCATGTACGTGCTCAAGGCCGTGACCACGGGGCGCTTTGACCGGCACTGCCCCTTCTACGGGATGATCAGGGTGCCCGAGCGCTGGCACGGCGTTGGCCAGGGTGAGCCCCTCGCCGCCCTGTCAGAGGGTGACGCCTCGTCGGTGCTGGCGATCATCGGGTGCGATGACCCGTACACGCCACCGGCCGATATCGACGACCTCGAGGCAACCGGTGCCACCGTGGTGCGCTACGAGGACGCCGGCCACGGTTTCGTCCATGACCCTTCCCGGCCTTCACACCGGGCAGCCGATGCAGCCGACGCCTGGAAGCGGGTCATGGAGTGGCTGGGTTCCTGAGGGAACCGGTCAGTCCAGGTCAGCGGGCCCTGATGGTCAGTTGTTCGCGGTTGGTGACGCGGTAGGTGCGGTCGATCTGTTCAATCCATCCGAGTCGGATGAACGAGGCGATGGCCTTGTTGACACGTTCACGCGATGCCCCGACCATGCCGGCCAGTTCCTCCTGGGTGATCGGGAGGAAGAACTCGTCCGACTCTCCGGCCAGTTCCAGGAGCCGTTTGGCGGTGCGACCCGTGACGTCGAGGAACACGGAGTCGGCAAGGGCCTCGTCCATGTTGCGCAGTCGTCCGGCCAGCATCTCGACCACGGGCCAGAGCAGGGAGGGGTCTCCCTGGTAGAGGTTGTTCAGCGGTTCGTAGGAGACTGCGGTGACCACGGACGCCTCGAGGGCACGGGCTCCGGCAGATCGGCCTTGCCGGCTGAACAGGCCCATCTCGCCGAAGAGGTCGCCGGGCTCCATCAGGGCCACCATCGATTCGCGGCCGTCTATCGACCTGTTGGTGATTGCTATGCGGCCCGAGATGACCACGTAGAGCTCATCAGGGGTGTCGCCCTCTTCGAAGATGACGTCTCCGCGTTGCAGTTGGCGGTCAGTTGAGGCCGCTGCGATGGTGCTGAGGTCGGCCGGGGCGAGGCCGGCAAAGAGCGTTGTTTCGCTGAGGAGGGTGGTGTCTGGCATGTCGGTTGGCCATGCTAGTTAGGTGCAACGTCACCAATCAGCATCGATCGCAACCAGAGCGATGTCTCGGCACCCAGCCGGGTGTACGTCATGAGCGTGTGGACCGTGGTTGTGGCCGCCGGTGACGGCCGCCGGTTCGGCTCCGACAAGCAGTCAGCCGACCTGGGGGGAGTGTCTGTGCTCGGTCGCTCGGTAGCTACTGCGTCTGCAGCTTCGGACGGGGTCGTTGTCGTTGTCGGTGAGAGCCGGGTCGACGGTGCCCGGATGCTCCTTGCCGGCCTCGACGGTGTTGTCGAGGTGGTCAGCGGTGGTGCCACCCGCTCTGCATCGGTGAGGGCGGGCCTTGCGGCGGTTCCCGGTGCTGCCGAGGTCGTGCTCGTACACGATGGCGCCCGTCCCCTGGCAACAGGTGCCCTTTATGGTCGGGTGGTCGCTGCAGTTGAGAAGGGTGCCGACGCCGTAGTTCCGGTTGTAGCCGTTTCCGACTCGCTGCGGTCCACCTCGGGTGGCCCCGTTGACCGTGAGGCGATTGTGGCGGTCCAGACACCCCAGGGGTTCGCTGCCGGTGTGATCAGGGCCGCCCATGCCGACCGAGGAGATGCCACTGACGACGCCACGCTGGTGGAGGCCAACGGTGGCACAGTGGTGGTCGTGAAGGGCGAGACAGATAACGTGAAGATCACCCGACCGGTGGACCTTGAGGTCGCCAGGTGCCTGTCAGCGGGAGGGCGCGAGGATGCATGAGATGCGCGTGGGGCAGGGATTTGACGTACACCCGTTCTCCGACGATCCGGACCGGCAACTGGTGCTGGGCGGTGTGGTGCTGGAGGGCCCGGGCCTCGTTGGGCACAGCGACTCCGACCCGGTGTCACATGCCTGTATCGACGCCCTGTTGGGTGCGGCGGGCATGGGTGATATCGGGGAGCGCTACCCCGACACGGATTCGACTTATGCCGGTGCCGACAGCGTCGGCCTGCTTGCCGACACCGTCGCTGTGCTGGGTGCCGAGGGTTGGCGGGTGGTCAACCTGGACTGCACGGTCGTGCTTGAGGCACCGAGGCTGGCACCGCATCGGGCTGTCATTCAGGATCGTCTGGGTTCGGTGGTCGGTGCACCGGTCTCGGTGAAGGCCAAGCGGGCCGAGGGTCTTGGTGCGTTGGGCCGCCGTGAGGGGATTGCCGCAATGGCGGTGGTCCTGTTGGCGCGCCAGTGAGTGGCCCGAAGGGCCGTAGCGGACCCACTCGGGGTGGTGGCGGCTCAGGTGGTCGTGGTGGGGGACGAGGGCGCGGGCCCGGACGTGATCCCAGGTTACGGGGTGGCGGCCAACGCGGTTCGACACCGGTTCGGGGACGGTCGACCGAGCCCCCCAAGGGCCTCGGCGGTGACCAGGTCGAGGGAAGGCACGCCGTACGTGAGCTGTTGTTGGCCGGTACCCGCCGCACGAGGGAGGTGGTGCTGGCCACCGAGATGGACTCGGCTCCGATCCTCGACGACATCATCGACCTGGCCGACGAGGCGAGGGTCTCGATCCGTGAGCTGTCGCGTGTCAGGTTCGAGTCGATGGCCAGGACCGATGCACCTCAGGGTGTCCTGGCGATGGCAGCACCCCTTCGGGACCATGGCCTCGAGGAGTTGCTGCACCGCGACGCCTCGGGTGCCGATCCGTTCCTGTTGATGCTGGACGGTATTACCGACCCCGGTAACCTGGGGGCGATCCTCCGCTCTGCAGAGTGCGCCGGAGTGACCGGCGTGATCCTGCCGAGGCACCGCGCTGCCAGGGTCTCGCCCACGGCTGCCAAGGCCGCCGCCGGGGCAGTCGAGCACCTGCGCATGGCGAGCGTGTCCGGCCTCCCCAAGGCAATGGGTCGCCTCGCCGATGCAGGCATCTGGTCTGTGGGCCTCGACGTGGGTGGCGACCAGTTGATCCACGACCTGAAGGTGGCTGACCAGCCGCTTGCCCTGGTGATGGGTGCTGAGGGTCCGGGGTTGTCGCGCCTCGTAAGGGAGCGTTGTGACGCCCTGGCGCATATTCCGCTACGGGGGGTGCTGGGGTCCATGAACGTCTCGGCTGCGGCAGCCGTGGCCCTCTTCGAGGTGGCACGCCACAGGAACACGGCCGGGCCGGTGGAGCCCGAGGTCGGATTCGAACCGACGACCTGACGCTTACAAGGCGCCTGCTCTGACCAACTGAGCTACTCGGGCTGGATGGCGCGGTTCGTGGCGCGGAATGGCCACGGGACACGATCCCTTCGGCGGTAAGGCTACTGAGGTCGATCGTTGGTGGGGCCTTCGAGTTGGTCGCCCAGTCGAGGCATTGCCTCATGAACTCCAGGCTTCGGCAGCCTCGACGATCCAGATCCTGAACTACCCTCCGCGCGTCGGTACCTACGTGGAGGTGTGGTCTGGTGGCTGCTGTTGGGAACACCATGGTGGAGTTGGACGAGGACCAGATCCGCGTTGACCTTGCTGCCGCCTTCCGGCTAGCGGCCAGGATGGACCTCCACGAGTCGGTGGCAAACCACTTCAGTGCCACCATCTCGTCCGATGGAAAGCGGTTCCTCTGTAACCCGAAGTGGCGGCACTTCAGTCTCGTAAGGGCCAGCGAGCTCCTGCTTCTTGACGCCGACGACCCTTCCACCATGGACAGATCGGATGCACCGGATCCGTCTGCCTGGTGCATCCACGGTGCAATCCACGCCAGGATTCCGACTGCCCGGGCCGTGCTGCACTGCCACCCGCCCTACGCCACGGCCATGTGCGGGCTGGCTGATCCGACAATTCCGCCGATCGACCAGGCAACGGCCCGTTTCTGGGGTCGCACTGTCTACGACATGGAAATTGGTGGGCCGCCGGACGAGCAGGCGGAGGGTGCCCGTGTGGCTGAGGCCATGGTGGGCAACACGGTGATGATGATGGGAAACCACGGCGTGACCGTGGTCGGGGAGACCGTGGCCCACGCCTTCGAGGAGCTCTACTACCTGGAGCGCGCGTGTCGTAACGTGGTGTTGGCCCTGAGTTCTGGCAGGCCTCTCCGTGTCATGGACAACGCCCTGGCAGCCAGCGTGGTCAGGATGTGGGAACGCTTCACCGACCAGGGCGTGGCCCACTTCAACGAGCAGAAGGCACTCCTGGACCTCGAGGATCCCAGCTACCGGGACTGACTGGAAGCAGCCAACTCCGTATACGTTCGGAGAATCGGTACCACGGACTCAATGCCGAGGGGGGGGTGCTTGTAAAGCCCCTCCGGCTGGATGATGATCATCACATGGCCCTGACCCAACGCGACCGGGAGATCCTGGACTTTGAGCGCACCTGGTGGGATTCCCCTGCTCCGAAGGACGTCCAGATCCTGGAACGCTTCGAGTTGTCGGCCACCCGCTACCAGCAGCTGCTGACCACGCTGCTCGAGGACGAGGAGGCGATGGCCTACGACCCGCTCGTCGTGAGGCGACTCCAGCGGCAGCGTGAGCGTCGCCGTCGTGCACGCTTTGAGAGTCCGGTGGTCGAGGACACCAAGTGAACATCGGGGGTCGCGGACGTAACGTCGGGCTGGGCCCCAGCAACCCGGCAGCTGCGCCGAGGGCGCTCCTGCTTATTGCCGTGGCGCTTGTAATCGGCCTTGTCCTTTTGTGGAAGGCGGTCGACAGCGATGTCGGCACCGTGGTGGTGCCCGAACCGGCCGGTGGCGACGACACGGCCCAGGTGGACAAAACGCCCGATGCGACCGAGACAGATGCCCCGGATGACTCTGCTGCCGTGGCGCCCACAACCGAGGCCCCCGTGGCGACCACCGCTACCGCAGCCGTCCTGTTCCCGAGCAGGTCACCGAGTGATGTGAAGGTCCTTGTGGCCAACGGTTCGGGTATCGGCGGTGCAGCCGGTGCTGTGACCGACCTCTTGAACCCCAGGGGCTATGCCCTTGAATCGCCGGCCAACGCCAACCGCACCGATGTCTCGGGAATCTTCTACCGGTCCGGCTTTGCAGACGATGCCCGGATGGTCATGGAGGTGGTGGCACCGGGAAACCCGGACCTGCTGTCCCAGATACCCACCGGAGGCCTGTCGGTCCCCGACGGCACCCTTGAGCGCCTGGCCAATGCCGACGTCGTCGTCATCCTCGGTGCTGATGGAATCATCTACTCGGGCTGAGGTTTCGCCGGTGCGGGTGGTGGCCGCACCTGACAAGTTCAGGGGAACCGGATCGGCCCAGCAGGTCGCCTGTGCCATTGCAGGTTCCGTCTCCGCGTTGGGTGGCAGCACCGACATGGTTCCCATGGCTGACGGTGGTGAGGGCACCCTCGATGCCCTTGGAGGCCCCAATAGGTCGAGTACCGTGACCGGGCCGCTGGGCGAACCGGTGGAGGCGCAATGGCGGCTCGACGGCCGCACGGCCGTCATCGAGATGGCAAGGGCATCAGGTCTTGACCTGGCCGGGGGGCAGGTCGGGAACAGCCCCCTCGACGCCACGACAGCGGGAACCGGTGAGTTGATCCTGGCCGCAGTCGAAAAGGGAGCGCGGCGGGTAATCATCGGACTGGGCGGGTCGGCTACCACCGACGGTGGGTTGGGTGCGCTCAAGGCGATGGGCTCGCCGGCGCGGTTCCGTGGCATTGAGCTGCTCGTCGCCTGCGATGTGAGGACACGCTTCGTGGATGCGGCCGAGGTGTTCGGTCCCCAGAAGGGTGCCAGCCCGGCGCAGGTGGCAATGTTGCGTGGTCGCCTCGAGAGGCTCGCCCAGGTCTATGCAGAGGAGCACGGTGTCGAGGTGATGGGCCTTGCCAGGTCCGGGGCTGCCGGTGGTCTGGCGGGTGGCCTGGCGGCGGTGGGTGCGCGGCTGGTCGACGGCGTTGACCTTGTTGCCGAGGAGGTGGCGCTCGACGAGGTCGTGGCCGGTGCCGACCTGGTTGTCACCGGAGAGGGCCGCCTCGACGAGGCATCGTTTGAGGGCAAGGTTGTGGGCGGTGTCGCCACCCATGCGGCGGCGGCAGGCGTTCCCCTCCTGGTGGTGGCTGGGCAGGTGGATTCGGTTGTGGCCGGTCGGGTGGAGGTCATTTCGCTGGTGGAGGAGTTCGGTGAGGAACGGGCGACCACCGACACCCTCGCCTGTGTGGAAGAGGCCGTTGGATCCAACCTGAGGTCCCGCTGGCCCGCTTGAGCCGGGTCTTCTCTGATGGTGCGGAATCCTGACTGCTTTGGTAGGGTTTACTTCTGATGAGGCGGTCGCCGTTCAGCCCGCCCCCCCCGGAACGACGAATAGGTGGAACCAATGGCTGTAACCGTACGAATCCCGACGACGCTTCGACCTCTCACGGGCGGGGCGCCCGAGGTGGCTGTCGACGCTGCAACCGTGGGCGAGGCACTGACGGCTCTCGACCAGTCGCATCCCGGCTTCGGTGAGCGGATCCTCGACGAGGCTGGGGCCCTGCGACGCTTCGTGAACGTGTTCGTGAGCGACGACGACGTACGCTTCCTCGACGGCCTTGCCACCCAGGTACCCGATGGCGACACCGTGGCCATCGTCCCAGCTGTAGCCGGAGGCTGAACCCCGGTCGGTTGAGCCCGGCTCCAGATGGTCCAGCCTCTCCGGTTGGCGCCCTGACAGGTTGTGATTCGCCGCTGCTGCTGGTTGGATTAGCACTCGCACCATGAGAGTGCCAACGGCGTGGCGTATCCCGTCCCCGGGCTATCTCACACACCACGGGTCACCATGACCCACCGATGAAAGGCATCCGCTGATGGCGAAGATCATCTCGTTCGACGAGCAGGCCCGCCGGTCTCTCGAAAGTGGCATGGACCAGTTGGCCGACGCAGTCCGCGTCACCCTGGGCCCCAAGGGCCGAAATGTCGTGCTCGACAAGAAGTGGGGCGCCCCCACGATCACCAACGACGGCGTCTCCATCGCCAAGGAAATCGACCTTGAGGACCCCTACGAGCGCATCGGTGCCGAACTGGTCAAGGAAGTTGCCAAGAAGACCGACGACGTGGCAGGCGATGGAACCACCACGGCCACTGTCCTGGCGTGGGCGATGGTCCACGAGGGCCTTCGCAACGTCGCCGCCGGCGCCAACCCGATGTCGGTCAAGAAGGGTATCGAGGTAGCCGTAGCTGCCGCCGTCGGTGCCATCGGCGACGTTTCCGTAGACGTGTCCAGCGACAAGGACCAGATCGCCAACGTGGCCGCCATCTCGTCGGCAGACGCCGAGATCGGGTCAATGATCTCCGAGGCGATCGACAAGGTCGGCAAGGACGGCGTAATCACCGTCGAAGAGGGCCAGACCTTCGGAATGGAGATGGACCTAGTCGAGGGCATGCGCTTCGACAAGGGCTACATCTCGCCCTACTTCGTGACCGACTCCGATCGCATGGAGGCCGTGCTGGAGGACCCCTACATCCTGCTGGTGGGTTCCAAGATCTCGGCAGTACGCGACCTGGTCCCGGCCCTCGAAAAGGTCATGCAGGCCGGCAGCAACCTCGTGATCATCGCCGAGGACGTCGAGGGCGAGGCTCTGGCCACGCTCGTCGTCAACAAGATCCGCGGTACGTTCACCTCGGTGGCCATCAAGGCCCCGGGCTTCGGTGACCGTCGCAAGGCGATGCTCCAGGACATGGCAATCCTCACCGGTGGCCAGGTCATCTCCGAAGAGGTCGGCCTCAAGATCGACGGCGTCACCCTCGAGATGCTGGGCCGTGCCCGCAAGATGGTTGTCACCAAGGACGAGACCACCCTCGTCGAGGGTGCCGGTGACGAGGCCGACATTGCCGGCCGTATCGCCCAGATCAAGGGTGAGATCGACAACACCGACTCCGACTACGACCGCGAGAAGCTCCAGGAGCGTCTCGCCAAGTTGTCCGGCGGCGTGGCCGTCCTAAAGGTCGGTGCCGCCACCGAGGTCGAGTTGAAGGAGAAGAAGCATCGCATCGAGGATGCCGTCTCCACGACCAAGGCGGCCATCGAAGAGGGTGTCGTCGCCGGAGGCGGCGTGACACTGCTGCGTGCCCAGGAGGCAGCGGTAGCTGCCGGAGAGGGTCTCGAGCGCGATGAGGCGACCGGAGCGCGTATTGTGGCCAAGGCTCTCGAAGCACCCCTGTACCAGATCGCCGTGAACGCCGGCATGGAGGGCGGTGTCATCGTCGAGAGGGTTCGTGCTCTGGACGGCCCCAACGGTCTCAACGCCGAGACGGGCGAATACGAGGACCTGGTCGCGGCCGGCATCATCGATGCCGCAAAGGTCACCCGGTCCGCTCTGCAGAACGCAGCGTCCATAGCGGCGCTGTTCCTCACAACCGAGGCTGTCATCGCCGACGCACCCGAGGAGGGCGCCGGTGGCGGTGGAATGCCGGACATGGACTATTAGACGGACCTGTCCACCGGACACAGTTCACCCGGAGCGCCCCGCGGGGCGCTCCGTGGCGTTTTGGCCTCTCGGGCGTGTTCACTGGTGTCTGTGACAGTTCGATGCCGTGTCGGGGGATGTTGAGGTGACGGCCAGGGGGCGGACATCGAGGGTCCTGACCCGTCGTGTCGACGGTGTGGAGAACAGGCGTGTTCCTGACTACCTGATCGTTGAGGAGCCGATGTCGATCCGCCTTGACGGCACTCTGGTCGCCACGACCATGCGCACACCTGGCGATGACTTCGACCTTGCGGTCGGATTCTGCATGACAGAGGGCGTGCTGGGTGGAGTCCCCGTAAAGGGTGTGCGTTACTGCGGTGAAGGGCCGGTCGTCGAGTCGGCATTCAACGATGTCACGGTCGAAACCGGTGGATTGGCACCGGAGCCAACGCCACGCCTGGGCCCGGCCTCCTCATCGTGTGGCCTGTGTGGTTCCCTCACAATCGAGGAACTGTCCGAACGGCTGGAGCCTCTTGAGGTCGAGCCGTTCGACCTGGACCTTCTGGCAGGCCTTGCTGACCGGATCGGTAGTGACCAGCCGCTGTTCGGGGCAACAGGTGCCGTCCATGCAGCAGTTGCCTTCGACCGTTCTGGTGAACCGGTGGTTGAGCGTGAGGACATCGGCCGACACAACGCAGTCGACAAGGTGGTCGGCCACCTCCACCTCAACGGGCTCCTGCCTGCCACGGGTCTCGGCCTCTGGGTGAGCGGACGTGCCTCCTTTGAGCTCGCGCAGAAGGCGTGGGCAGCAGGGTTTGCTGCTCTCGTTGCCGTCAGCGCTCCGTCAGCGCTGGCTGTGGAGACAGCCCGGATAGCAGGATTCCAGCTGGCCGGCTTCGCCAGGGACAGACGCCTCAACCTCTACACCGGAGACTGAGAGGGTCCCGGTTGCTGCCAGCATGCCGGGCGGGCTCAGCACTACCTAGAATCCGTTGCGATGACCGAACCAGCCTCACCCTCTGAGGGCCTCTGTGTCCTGCACCTGTTCCTCAGGGTGCGCCGGCCATCGCCGATGCGCCTCTTTGGCCGGTCGGTCGACGTCCGCGCTGCAAAGGCAGCGGTCCGGGCCGCCACGGATGCCGGCGACCAGGTGGTTCCCGTGGCCATCCTCGGTCATAAGGCCGATATGGCCCTGATGGTACTTGGTAACGACCTCTGGAGGCTCCGCGACCTCCAGACGGCTGTGGTGGCCGCAGGCCTCGAGGTGGTCGAGAGCTATCTGTCCATGACCGAGGTCTCCGAATACGCAGCCGGAGTGTCCGACGAGATGAAGCAGGCCCGCCTCTACCCACAGCTCCCACCAGCGGGAAAGCCGGCCTGGTGCTTCTATCCGATGTCAAGGAGCCGGGTGGTCGGCGCCAACTGGTTCACCCTTCCCTTTGAGGAGCGGATGGAATTGATGCGCGAACACGGCGCCTCGGGACGGACCTTCGCCGGTCGGATCCTCCAGGTGGTGACCGGTTCGACTGGCGTCGACGACTACGAGTGGGGCGTGACCCTGTTCGGAGAGCGCCCTGACGACCTGAAGGAGGTCGTCTACACAATGCGCTACGACCAGGCGTCAGCCGTCTACGCAGACTTCGGACCCTTCTACATGGGGATGGTCGACGACATCGACGTGGTGCTGCGCCGTGTCGGCTGCCGTTGACGGTGGCTGACAGAGGGCCATGTGAACGCTGCCACCTTCACCGCCGACGACCTGTTGGCTGATCGGACCCTAACGGGATCGGCATTCTGCCGGGCTCTCACCGAGCGCACCGACGCCTTTCTGGCAGATGTGTTCGAGGCCGGCGCCCCACCTGACGCAACTGCACTGGTGGCGGTCGGCGGATACGGTCGAAGAGAACTCTGCCCCGGAAGCGACATTGACGTGGTCCTGCTCAGCGGCCCTGGTGTCGACGTTGCAGACTTTGCCCGGAGCCTCTGGTATCCGCTGTGGGACGCCGGATTCAAGCTGGGCCACCAGGTGGGAACGGTCGAACAGATCCTTGATGTGGCCGACGGCGATCTGGATACCGCGACCAGCCTCCTGGCTGCCCGACATGTCGCCGGCAACATGGGCCTTGCAGGAGCACTTGTTGAAGGTGGCCGAGATCAGTGGATGGGCAGGGCTAAAGAGAACCTGGAGGCGCTGACTATCCGGGTCGAGGAGCGACATGGGGAACACGGCGAAGTTGCATTTCTTCTGGAACCAGAGCTGAAGGAGGGGCGCGGCGGCCTACGCGATGTCCACACGCTGGCATGGGCCGAAGCCACCGAACCGGTGCTGCACGCTTCGGAAACGGTGGGCCTGTCAGATGCCTTCGAGGTGCTCCTCACCGTCCGGGTGGAGTTGCACCGGGTGACCGGTGGACGTTCAGACAGACTTCTCCTCGAGTTGCAGGACGAGGTGGCCGAGAGGCTTGGGCACGGTGACGCCGACCGACTCATGGCCGATGTCGCCGCGGCGGCTGGTGCCGTTACATGGGCGGTTGACGGTGTCACACGACGCCTCAGGCGAATGGTCAGAGACAAGCGGCGGCCGTGGCTGGTGGGTCGGTCCAGACCGAAGGTGATGGACATGGGTGGCGGCATCCGGCTCGACGGAGACAGGCTGCTTCTCGCCGACGAGGCATCGATCGGTGATGATCCCCTGCTCGTGCTGCGCGTTGCATCCGCTGCCGCCGCTGAGGGGGCCTACCTAGACCGTCTTGCTCTCGAACGCCTGGCATCGGAGTCGAAGCCGGTACCCGAACCCTGGCCCGACGAGGCACGTCACCTCCTTGAGGGCCTGTTGGCCACGGGCCCCAGCCTGGTGCAGGTTGTCGAAGACCTTGACCAGGTCGGATTGTTCGTCCGCCTGATTCCCGAGTGGGAACCGTGCCGACACAGACCACAGCGCAACGCCTACCACCGCTTCACCGTCGACCGTCACCTGCTGGAGGCGACAGCCGAGGCTGGGGGCCTGAGCCATGCGGTGGATCGGCCCGACCTGTTGGTTGTGGGAGCCCTGCTACACGACATCGGCAAGGGCTACCCCGGCGACCACACCGAGGTGGGAATGGGCCTCGTGCGAACCATCGCCACGCGGATGGGCTACCCCGGCGACGACGTGGACCTCCTTGTGGCGATGGTCGAACACCACCTGCTCCTTCCAGACGTGGCTACCAGGCGCGACCTTGACGACTCCGGAACGATTCTGGCTGTAGCCCAGTCGGTGGAAAGCCAGAGCCTGCTCAGCCTGCTTGCGGCCCTCACCGAGGCCGATTCCCTGGCTACCGGCCCCTCGGCATGGAGTCGCTGGAAGGCCGAGCTGGTCGGTGACCTGGTTGCGCGGGTCAACTACGTGCTGGCCGGGGGCGACATCTCCGAACTGGTCGTCGGGGTGTTCCCCAGTGCCGAACAGCGTGATCTGCTCAACGATGGCGAGGACCTGACCTGGGGCGAGGGGTCAACCCTCACGGTCGTCACCACCGACATGCCCGGAGTGTTTTCCAAGGTAGCTGGGGTACTCGCCCTCAACGGCCTCGACGTGGTGGATGCTTCGGCGCACTCCGAGGGGGGCCGTGCCCTGTCGGTGTTCCGGGTGACAGGTGTGTTCGGACAGGACCCCGACTGGGCTCGTGTGGCAAGGCAGGTGGAGAGGGCCCTGACAGGCCGCCTTGCGATTGTGGCCCGCCTGGAGGAGCGGTCCCGGACCTATCGTCAGCCACCAACCTCAGCGCGACCCGTCAGCCCGCGGGTGTCCGTGGACAACGAGGCGTCGACCGTGGCGACCGTGTTTGAGGTGAGCTGCCCAGACAGCGTCGGTGTGCTCTACCAGATCACCCGCGCATTCACCGAGCTTGGCCTCGACATCGTGAGTGCACGGGTCCAGACGATCGGGTCCGATGTGGTTGATGCCTTCTACCTTCGTGACGGATCGGGGGCCAAGATCACCGATGCCACCCGTCTGGCCGAGATCGAGTCGTCGGTGCTGCGGTGGGTGAAGGTGGACCTCTGAGCCGGTGTCGCCGGTTGTGATCGCCTACGGTCCGGAGGCATGAACGAACCGGGCCATGCTCCGCCGACCCGTCAGGAGTTGCTCCGGTGGGCGGAGTCGTTGGCGGCAATCGCCCGCACCGGTCTCGGCTTCACTGAGGTCCTCTACGAACAGGAGCGCTTCGAGGAGGTGCTCAAGGTAGCTGCCGACATCCGCGTTCGGGCTGAGTCAGGTGGCGAAACCCAAGATGTCGGTGAGTTGATGGACGGGTGGCTGGCATCGGTGGGCGAGGGGGTACCCGGCTACGTGACCCCCAAGTCGACGGTGGCGGCCGTGGTCGGCAATGACGACGGAGACCTGCTGCTCGTGCAGCGGGCCGAGTCCGGGCTGTGGCTCTACCCGACGGGTTGGGCCGACGTGGGCTACTCGCCGGCCGAGGTCGTCATCAAAGAGGTTCGTGAGGAGACCGGCATCCACTGTGAGGTGGTCAGGCCCATTGCCATCCTGGACGGCTTCCGGCTGGGCTTCACCGGTATTCCGCTCTACTCGCTGGTGTTCCACTGCCGCATGACGGGTGGCGAGTTGAAGGCGCATCCGCTCGAGTGCCGCGACGTCGGGTTCTTCGCCGAGGGTTGCCTGCCCGACGACACGGTCCTTCCTGACGAATGGGCCGACGAGGCGTTCAGGGCTATCCGCGGCGAACACGTTGACGTCCGCTTCGATGCGCCCCGTGATCCGCCGTGGCGGGGAGACGAACCGACCTGAAGGTCAGGGCTTACCGGGCTGGTTTCGCAGGAAGTCCTCGATGTCAGCCACCAGACGGTCAGGGTTGTCGTCGGGCTCCTCGTCGAAGTCCACCTCCAGGCGCTCGACGTACTCAGCCGTGTCCACATCTTCGGCCACCAGGTCGCTGACCTGGCGCTCGTAGGCCGCTGCAGCTATCTCGAGGTCGGTACAGGGGATGGTTGTTCCCAGCACAGTGCTCAGGCCCTCCACCAGGGACAGGGCGGCCTTGGGGGAAGGGGCACTTGAGACGTATGCCGGCACGCTCGCCCAGAGGGACGCCGTCGGTATTCCTGCCGCCCGCAGGCCGGTACCCAGAACACCAACAATGCCAGTGGGTCCCTCGTAGGTCGACGGCGACAGGCTCAGGTGCTCGGCGATCACCCTGTCGTCTGAGGTGCCGTAGACCTGCACGGGCCTCGTGTGGGGCACGTCGGTCAACAGGGCGCCGAGGGTGACGGCAAGGCTGGCGCCCACCTCGTTGGCGGTAGTGACCACGTGGTCCACGAAGGTCCGCCAACGCAACTGAGGCTCGTGTCCGGTTAGGACGACCAGGTCGTGGTCGGTTCCGGGGATGTGTGCGGCGTACACGCTCGTGGAGGGCCAGGCGATGTGACGGGAACCTTCGTCGTCGAGGTGGACGCTCGGGCGGGCAACCGTGAAGTCGAAGAAGTCCTCGGCGTCGATTGTGGCCACCTCTGTCGACTCGAAGTGGTCACGCACGTATCGGGCAGCGGTGGACGACGCCTCGCCGGCGTCGTTCCAACCTTCGAAGGCTGCAATCAGGATCGGTGACCTGAGGTCGTTGAGTCCTGCAGCGTTGGACCAGTGCAGGTGTGGTGCGGGTGTGTCGGCCATCGCTCGGAGGCTACCGGTGGCCGGTGCAGCGCGCGCCCGTGGGGGTGGGCGATCCGGTTGGTCGGTCGGGTCCTTCTACACTCGGTACAGATGACAGAGCAGCACGTAGAGATCCGCGAGGCCACCGTGGTGGACGACGCCCTGGTCGAGGCCATGGCCCGACTGGTTCCACAATTGTCCAACTCCAACCTCGCCCCCGACGAGGCGACACTGTCGGCGATCGTTGAATCTGATACGTCGATCCTGCTGCTGGCCGAGGAGGGGGGAGCGGTGCTGGGGATGATGACACTCGTTGTCTTCCGCATTCCGACAGGCGTACGGGCATGGATCGAGGACGTGGTCGTGGACGAGGCCGCCAGGGGCCGTGGCGTGGGCGAGGCCCTCAACCGGGTCGCCATCCAGCGTGCACACGATGCCGGGGCTAGGACGGTGGATCTGACCTCCCGACCGTCCCGGGAGGCCGCAAACCGGCTCTACAGCCGCCTCGGCTTTGAGCAGCGCGACACCAATGTCTACCGCCTGGAGTCGTAACGCAGCAGGGCTCGGGCTTCCTGGAGTCGAATCCGGTGCAATCCCCGCCGCATGGGGCAGCATGGTGGGATGGACGAAAGAACTGAGATCGACTGGCGGGCACTCCGCTCGGTGGCTGCGGAGGCTGCCGCCAACGCCTATGCCCCCTACTCAAGGTTCCCCGTGGGTGCCGCAGGCCTCACAGACGACGGCCGGATCGTCTCGGGCTGCAACGTGGAGAACGCCTCCTACGGCCTCACCCTGTGTGCCGAGTGCGGCATGGTCTCCGACATGCACCTCACCGGTGGGGGTCGGCTCGTGGCCGTGGTCGCGACCAACCCCGAGGGAGAACCGCTTGCTCCCTGTGGCCGGTGCAGGCAACTCCTGCTTGAGGCCGGAGGCACAGACCTGTTGGTCGACGGCCGCAACGGGCCCCGCACCATCGTCGAACTGCTGGCCGATCCGTTCTCCCCAGAAGACCTGACCTGGGACTGAACCGTGGACACTGTTGAGATCATCAGGGCCAAGCGCGATGGCCGCAGGCTCACCGACGAGCAGATCACGTGGTTCATCCACAACTACGCCGCAGGCGGTGTCATTGCCGACGAGCAGGCGGCTGCGCTCGCCATGGCAATCTTCTTTCGGGGTATGGAGCCCGATGAACTGGCCGTCTGGACCGGCGCAATGGTCGACTCGGGGAGTCGGCTGGACCTGGGTGGCGTGGGCCTCCCAACGGTCGACAAGCACTCCACCGGGGGCGTCGGAGACAAGGTCTCACTCATCCTCGTGCCCCTCGTCGCCGCATGTGGTGCAGCCGTCCCGCAGTTGTCCGGCAGGGGACTCGGCCACAGCGGCGGCACGCTCGACAAGATGGAGGCCATCCCCGGCTGGAGGGCCTCGTTGAGCGTCGACGAGATGGTCGACCAGATGCGCAACGTGGGAGGCGTCATCGCCGGCGCCACTGAGGACATCAGCCCCGCCGACCGCCGCCTCTACGCACTGCGGGACGTGACCGCCACCGTCGACTCCATCCCGCTCATAGCCAGCTCGATCATGTCCAAGAAGATCGCCGAGGGAACCGATTCGCTGGTGCTGGATGTCAAGTTCGGCTCGGGAGCCTTCATGCCCGAGTTGGATCGGGCGAGGGAACTGGCTCGAACCATGGTCGGGCTGGGGGAGAACAACGGGGTGCGCACCGTCGCCCTGCTCACGGCCATGCACACCGTTCTGGGTAGGACAGCGGGAAACGCCCTTGAGGTGGTCGAGAGCCTCGGGGTGCTGGAGGGAGGCGGCCCCACCGACCTCATCGAGGTGACCCTGGCCCTGGCAGACGAGATGGTCGCCCTGGCGGGGCTGGACGCCGACCCGGCAGCTGTCCTGGCTTCGGGGAGGCCCCGCGAGGTGTTCGAGGAGATGGTAGCCGCACAGGGAGGTGACCTCTCGGCGGACCTGCCGGTAGCACCCCACGTCGAGGTCGTCACGGTCGACGAGGCCGGTTGGCTGGGTAGCCTGGACTGCCTCTCGGTGGGAATCGCCGCGTGGCGCCTGGGTGCGGGGCGTGCCCGCAAGGAGGACACCGTGAGCGCCTCGGCGGGAGTGGTCTGTCTGGCCAAGCCGGGAGACGCCGTGGAGGCCGGTCAGCCGGTTCTGGAACTGCACGCGGAAGACCCGGGCCTGTTCGCTGTTGCCCGTGGCGCCCTTGAAGGTGCGATCGACGTGGTCGGCGAGGCGCCAGCTCAGATGCCGCTGGTTGTAGACCGGATCGGGGTCTGAGGCCGCCTCAGCGCCCGATCGGGTGCCAGACGGTCTTCATCTCCAGGAAGTCGCCGATCATGTACGGGCTGGCACCTTCGGGGTCGGCCCTCACGATGCGCTTCACGTTGTCGGCGGCAGTGGCCACGGCCTCATCCTCGAGGCCGTCAGGTGCACCCGTGAGGTCCACAGAGTTGACGTCCATGTGGCCCAGCGCCCACGGCAGCAGTTCGGCCTTGTCGCCGGTGAGGATGTTGACCACTCCTCCCGGCACGTCGGAGGTTGCAAGAACCTCGCCCAGCGTCACAGCTGCCAGAGTCGAGGTGGCGCCACTGATAACCACAGCGGTGTTGCCCGAGACGATCACGGGGGCGATCCGTGAGAGCAGGCCGAGCAGCGGCGGATCATCGGGCGCGGCAAGGACCACCACGCCGGTCGGCTCCGGGAAGGTGAAGTTGAAGTAGGGGCCGACGACAGGGTTGACCGTGCCGAGGACGTGGTGGAGCTTGTCGGCCCAGCCTGCGTACCAGACCCAGCGGTCTATGGACCTGTCCACCTCGGCTGTGGCGGTACCCGAAGAGTGGCCCATGTCGGTCAGCACCGAGGTGAACTCGGCCCTGCGGGACTCCATGACCTCGGCCACCCGGTAGAGCACCTGGCCGCGGTTGTAGGCGGTCCGGTCAGCCCATCCGGCCTGGGCACTGCGTGCCGCCCTGACTGCTTCGCGGAGGTCCTTGCGGGAAGCCTTGGCAGCGTTGGCCAAGAGGTCTCCGTCAGCTGAGTGGACCTGGAACGTTCTTCCCGATTCGGACCGGGGGAACACCCCACCGATGAACAGCTTGAAGGTCTTGTCGACCGGAATGTGGTCGGCCATCACGCACCTCCCCCTGTGACGCCGGTTCGCTCGTGGAGATACGGCGCCAGGCCGTGCATGCCACCCTCCCTGCCGAAGCCGCTCTCCTTGTAGCCACCGAACGGACTGGCCGGGTCGAACCGGTTGTAGGTGTTGGCCCACACCACGCCCGCCCGCAACTTCTCGGTCATCCAGAGGATCTTGGAGCCCTTCTCGGTCCAGATGCCGGCCGACAGGCCGTAGGGCGTGTTGTTGGCCTTCTCCACGGCCTCCTCGGCAGTGCGGAACGTCTGGACGGTGAGCACGGGTCCGAAGATCTCCTCGCGGGCCACCGTGTGGCTCTGCTGCACCCCGGTGAACACCGATGGTGGGAACCAGTAGCCCTTGTCGGGGAGGTCGCACTCGGGCTGGTAGAGGTCAGCCCCCTCGGCCACGCCGGTAGCGACCATGTCGGTGATGCGCTGCAGTTGGTCAGCCGAGTTGATCGCTCCGACGTCGGTGTTCTTGTCGAGTGGGTCGCCGAGGCGCAGCATCGAGATCCGGTGCCTGAGGCGTTCGACGAACTGGTCAGCGATCGACTCCTCAACGAGCAGGCGTGAACCGGCGCAGCACACGTGGCCCTGGTTGGAGTAGATGCCCGTCACCACCGCCTCCACGGCCTGGTCGACTGCCGAGTCCTCGAACACGATGTGGGCGGCCTTGCCCCCCAGTTCCAGGGTGAGGGGGATCCGGCGGGTTGATGCGGCCCGTTGGATGGCCTTGCCGACCTCGGTCGACCCTGTGAAGGCCAACTTGTCGATTCCGCGGTGGTCGACGATGGCTGCGCCCGTGGCGCCGGCACCGGTGACGATGTTGACAACTCCGGGTGGCAGATCGATGTCGAGCAGCACATCGGCCAACAGGAGGGCCGTGAGCGGCGTGGTCTCTGCGGGCTTGAGCACCACCGTGTTGCCGGCGGCGAGGGCCGGTGCCAGCTTCCAGGCGGCCATCATGAGCGGGAAGTTCCAGGGCACGATCTGGCCCGCCACCCCATGGGGGGTCACCGCCCTGTTGGGGAAGGCGTACTCAAGCTTGTCGGCCCAGCCCGCGTAGTAGAAGAACCAGGCTGCCGACAGGGGAAGGTCCAGGTCCCGGCTCTCCCTGATGGGCTTGCCGCCGTCCATGGTCTCAAGCACGGCGAACTCACGGGAGCGTTCCTGGAGCTGGCGAGCGATACGGAACATGTACCTGCCCCTTTCGCTCCCGGACATCTGGCCCCAGGGTCCCTCAAAGGCGGTACGTGCGGCTGCCACGGCACGGTCGACGTCTTCGGCTGAACCGTCGGCAACGTCGGCCAGGTGTGCCTCGGTGGCCGGGTTGACGGTCGGGAAGGTGGCACCGGAGGACGGTTCGACGAAGGCACCGTTGATGAAGTGGCCGTAGGTGTCGGCGATGTTGACCACCGCAGTGGATTCCGGTGCGGGGGCGTAGTCGATGTCGAACGGCTCGGGAGGGTTGTCTGTTGGGGCCATGGTCTCAGTCCACCGTGACGTAGTCGGGGCCGCTGTAACGGCCTGTGTCGAGTTTCTGGATCTGCATAAGGACGTCGTTGAGCAGGCTGGAGGCACCCAGGCGGAACAGATCCGGGGTGAGCCAGTCGGTGCCGAGCGTCTCACCGACGATCACCAGGTGGTGCCACGCCTGCTTGGCGGTACGTATCCCACCGGCTCCCTTGAGCCCAACGACCACACCGGTCTGGTCCGCGTAGTCGCGGATTGCCTCAGCCATGTTGAGGACCATCGGGTGGGTGGCGGCCCTGGGGATCTTTCCCGTGGAGGTCTTGATGAAGTCGGCGCCGGCAGCCATGGCCAGCATCGACGCCCTCCGGACCTGGTCGTACGAGCCCAGTTCACCGGTCTCCAAGATGACCTTGAGGTGTGCTGCACCACACGTGTCCTTGGCGGCGGCGATCTCGTCGTGGGCCCTACCGAGGTCACCCGACAGGAACGCCGACCGGTTCAGGACGATGTCGATCTCACCTGCTCCTCGGCCCACGGCGTCGGCGATGTCGGCGACCCTTACGGCAGGTGCGGACATGCCGGCCGGGAAGGCCCCGGCCACGCTGGCCACTATCACGCCGGTACCGACTACAGCCTCCACGGCGTGTTCCACCATCTCGGGGTAGACGCACACTGCCGCCACCGACGGAATCACGGGGTTGGCCGGGTCGGGCCTGATCGCCTTCTGGCACAGTGACGCCACCTTGCCCGGGGTGTCCGTGCCCTCGAGGGTGGTCAGGTCAATGCACCTGATCGTGGTGTGTAGGGCTGCCTGCTTGCTGGTGGTCTTGATCGACCGTGTGCACAGGGCCGTGGCCCGTGCCTCCAGCGAGACAGCGTCGACAGGTGTCGTGCTCACTGGGCCACCGCCCGTGGTCGGGAGAAACACAGTCGAGCCTGTCATGTGACCACCCCGGTCAACACGAGGCCTGCGCCGTCCAGCAGGTTGTCCAGAAGGTGGGTTGCGGCCACCTCGGCCCCATAGAGGTCGTCACCAGGAGTGGTGTCGATCACCTCGGCGTACGCCTTCAGCATCGGTTCGGTACCGCTGGGTCGGATCACAAGGCGGCCACCGTCCAGGTTGAAGACGATTGCGTCTGTTGGTGGCAACGCCGAACCGGGTGCAGCGAGGTCGGTCACCGACACCACGACCATGCCGGCGATGGCTCCTGGTGGACTGGCCCGCAGGTGGTCCATCAACCCGGCCATCAGTGACTCTCCGTCGGGCCCCTCGAGGCGGATGGTCCGCAGGCCCGTCCTGTGCAGCCCGTGGATGCGCCACAGGTCGTGTAGGTGGTCGATGACCGTCCGCCCGGCCTCCTTCTGGGTCGCCGTCAACTCGGCAAAGGCCAGGGCGGCGGTGATGCCGTCCTTGTCGCGGACGAGATCACCCACGGCGAAACCGGCCGCCTCCTCGTACCCGAACACGAAGTTGGCTGATGGGTCGAGTAGGCCGGGCCTGACAATCCACTTGAAGCCAGTGAGGGTCTCGGCATGGCGAACCCCGTGGTGGGCGGCAATCGACTCGAGCATCCTGGACGAGACCACCGATGTCGCTACAAGGCGGTTGTGGCCGGAGCCCCCGGTGAGTACATGGTCGGCGAGCAGTGCTCCAACGTCGTCACCGGTAAGGGTGCGCCAGGACGACCCGTCGGGGACGGCCACAGCAAGGCGGTCGGCATCGGGGTCGTTGGCGAGCACGATGTCGGCACCGGTGTCGTCAGCGAGTGCGATGGCCAGGTCCAGAGCACCGGGGACCTCGGGATTCGGGTACTCCACGGTCGGGAAATCGGGGTCAGGGTCGCCCTGTTCGGGGACCACCAGGGGCTCGTCGAAGCCTGCGCTCTCAAAGACCCCGAGCATGGTGTCGCGGCCCACGCCGTGCAGAGGTGTGTAGACGACCGAGAGGCCACGCGGCGAGTCGACCTGCACGACCGAGGTCGCCGCGTCGATGTAGCGAACCACCTCTTCCTGCCCAGCCCGGGTGATGAGAGGGCTGTCGGCATCGGCGAGGTCGTCGTCGGTGGGTAGGGGTGCATCATCGATAAGGGCCGAGATCTCCGAGTCGATCGGAGAGATGATCTGGGCACCATCGGACCAGTAGACCTTGTAACCGTTGTCGGTACGCGGGTTGTGACTGGCCGTGACCATGATTCCGGCGTCGGCCCTCTGGCTGCGCAGGGTGAAAGCCAGTACCGGTGTCGGTAGCGGCCCCGGGAGCAGGATGCTGGCGACACCCCGGGCTGCAAGCACCCTCACGGTGTCATCGGCGAACACGTCGCTCATGTGGCGGGCGTCGAAGCAGACGACTACCCGGGGAGTGCTGTCGGAGTCCGCAGAGTTGCCGTTCGGGCCATTGCCGGTCAGGAGGTGGCGGGCAATGGCCGAGGCCGTCATTCGCACCATCACACGGTTCATCCGCATCGGGCCTGCACCGAGTGCCCCTCTTAGGCCAGCCGTGCCGAACATCAGCCTCTCGCCGAAGCGCTGCTGCACGGCGTCGCCTGCGTCGGCCAGAAGTGCCTCGGTCTCGGCACGCGTGTCCGGGTCGGGGTCAACTTCCAGCCATCTCCGTGCGGTGTCAGCTGAGCGTTCCGTGGCGGTGACCGTCCTCACAGCCTCTCCAGCACGCCGCGCAGGAGCGCCAGCATGCGGGGTCCCGCTGCCCTGGCGGCCTCAAGGACCTCGGCGTGGTCCAGGTTCTCGTTGCCCATCCCGGCAGCGGCGTTGGTCACGAGGGAGATACCGAGCACCTCGGTTCCGAGGTGCCTGGCGGCGATTGTCTCGAGTACCGTCGACATGCCGACCAGGTCTGCGCCCAGGCCTCCCAGCATCCGCACCTCGGCCGGTGTCTCGTAGGCGCCACCTAGCAAGCCTGCGTAGATGCCCTCGGGAAGGGAACTGTCCACGTCGTGTGCGAGCTTTCGCAACCTCATGGAGTAGGCCTCGGTCAGGTCAACGAAGCGGGCCGGCCTGTCGGGTGGCGGGGGCGGTCCGGCCATGGGTGACGTACCGGTCAGGTTCAGTTGGTCGCACAGGACCACCGGCTGGCCGACAGGCCAGGCAGGGTTGAGGCCCCCTGCGGCGTTTGTGAGGACTGCCACCCTGCAACCGGCTGCGATTGCGGTGCGCACCCCGTGCACGACCGTGGACACCGGGTGGCCCTCGTAGAGGTGGCTGCGGCCTCCCAGCACGAGGGTGGTGGTGTCACCCACCGCCACCGACAGGGCGCTGTTGCGGTGTCCCGCAACGGTTGGTGCCGGAAAGCCCGGAAGGTCGTCGAGAGCCACATCGGCCAGGACCTCACCCAGGCCGTCGGCTGCCGCCGCCCAACCCGAGCCCAGAACCACGACGGCGTCATGGGTCGCCTGCCCTGTGCGTTCGACAAGGGCGGCTGCGGCCTCGTCGGCCAGCGAGAAGGGGTCTGGGTGGGGGCTGTTCATCGTGGTTGGTCGGCACGGAGCGGGGATCTACCCGGCTCTCGGTGCCCACGGGAACGGTAGCGGCTCACCGGTGTTGGCCGCACCGTCAGGGCCCGCCAGGTTGGTGCTTAGGCCTCGCCTTTGTGGGCCTCGAGACGTGCGGCCAGGCGCGCTGCGAGGCGCCTGTCGTTGCGTTCGACGGTGGCCCGGGCGCCGATCATGAGCAACTGAACCGCCACGAAGATGGCCGATAGCGTCACCAGCACCGGCCAGCCGATGAGCAGGCCCACGACCAGCACGCCAATGGCTACAAACGTGGTCACGATCATGGTCCTGACCCTACGGCCCGTTGGCACAGACGGGGTGTCGGTGACCGGTGGGGTGCGGATTCCGGGCCACAGTTAGTGTGTCGGCATGGACGACCCCCGTTCGACGTTGTCGGGCATTCCCCTCTCGCCGGTCTACGGCGAAGGACCGCTACCGGGCGAGTACCCCTACACCCGCGGGGTGCATACCGACATGTATCGGTCCCGCCTGTGGACGATGCGCATGTTCGCCGGGTTCGGCACGGCTACCGACACCAACGGTCGCTTCAGGGAACTACTCCGCTCCGGAAGCACGGGCCTCTCGACAGCATTCGACATGCCAACCCTCATGGGCCGCGACTCGGACCACCCCTGGTCATTGGGAGAGGTCGGCCGGGCGGGGGTGGCCGTCGACACCGTTGAGGACATGGCCGACCTCTTCGCCGACATCGACCTGGGTGGGGTGTCCACCTCGATGACCATCAACGGACCGGCCGCGATCCTGCTGGCCATGTACGTGGTTGTCGCCGAACAGGGTGGTGTCGACAGGGGGCAACTGGCGGGAACCCTCCAGAACGACATCCTCAAGGAGTACCAGGCGCAAAAGGAGTACATCTTCCCGCCCCGGCCATCGGTTCGCCTCGTCACCGACGTGATCCGGTTCACCGCCGCCGAGATGCCCCGCTGGAACCCGGTGTCGGTCTCCGGCTACCACATCAGGGAGGCTGGCTCCACGGCCGTGCAGGAGTTGGCGTTCACCCTTGCAAACGGTTTCGCCTACGTCGAGGCCGCTGTCGCAGCCGGCCTCCATGTCGACGACTTTGCACCCCGCCTCAGCTTCTTCTTCAACAGCCATGTCGACTTCTTCGAGGAGATAGGCAAGTTCAGGGCTGCCCGACGGATCTGGGCCCGGTGGCTGCGCGAACGCTACGGCGCAGTCGATGAGCGCAGCCTCAAGTTGCGCTTCCACACCCAGACAGCCGGAGTGTCCCTTACCGCGCAGCAACCGGAGACCAACATCGCGAGGGTGGCACTTCAGGCCCTGGCCGGCGTGTTGGGTGGCACCCAGAGCCTCCACACGGACAGCCACGACGAGGCCCTGGCGCTGCCGAGCGAGGAGGCGGCACGCACCGCCCTGCGTACCCAGCAGGTCATCGCCCACGAGACGGGTGTGACCGGGGTAGCAGACCCGCTGGGGGGTTCGTCCTACGTGGAGTGGATGACAGATGAGGTCGAGCGACGGGCCGAGGAGGTCTTTGCCCACCTCGACGAGATCGGTGGTGGATCAATCCTGGAGGGGGTTCATGAGGGCATCCAGAGCGGCTGGTTCATGGGTGAGATCGCAGAGTCGGCCTACCGCTTCGAGCGCGAGGTGAATGCCGGGGAGCGCATTGTGGTCGGGGTCAATGCCTTCACCGAGGGCAATGGCTCCTCGGGTGCAGAGTTGTTGAGGGTCGGCCAGGAGACCGAAGACGACCAGTTGGCGCGTCTGGCCGTCGCGCGATCGGGGCGCGACAGCGAGGCGGTCGCAGCATCGCTGGGCCGGGTCGTCGCCGATGCGACCGATAGCGGGGTCAACCTGATGCCCTCCCTCGTCAGAGCAGTAGAGGCACGGGCGACCGTGGGAGAGATAGTCGAGGCACTTGAGGGAGTGTTCGGCACCTATGTCGAGACGGCGGTCGTGTGATGGTCGGGACCGACCTGCCGATAAGGGTGGTCCTCGCCAAGCTGGGCTTTGACGGCCACGACCGTGGGTTGAAGGTGGTGGCACGTATGCTCCGCGATGCCGGCATGGAGGTCGTCTACCTGGGGCTCCGCCAGACCACCGACAGCATCGTCGCCGCCGTCGAACAGGAGGATGCCGATGTCCTCGGAATCTCCATGCACAACGCCGGGCACCTCACCCTTGGACCGATGATCGTCGCCGCCCTTGACGAGGTTGGTCTCGACGTACCGGTCGTGATCGGTGGCATCGTGCCCGATGCCGACCTCTCCGAACTAGAGGCCGCTGGGGTGGCAGCGGTGCTCGGGCCGGGCGCATCAGTCGAAGAGGTTGTCTCCACGGTCAGGTCAGCGGCAGGTCGAAATGGAATCACCTGAACCAGGGGCAGGGTTGTCGGCAGTCGTCGAACTGGCCGAGGCCTCCCACTCGGGTGACCGCAGGGCCACTGCCCGACTCCTCAGCCTCGTCGAGCGGGGCGGGGCTCCCGCAGACGAGGCTGCATCGGCCACCCAGGTGCATGTGGGTGGGGCCCACGTGGTGGGTATCACCGGTGCACCAGGGTCAGGCAAGTCCACCATCACCAACTCATTGACGACACTCCTCTCCGAGGCTGGTCAGCGGCCGGCAGTGCTGGCTGTGGATCCGTCTTCGCCACTAACGGGTGGGGCGATCCTCGGAGACCGTGTGCGTATGAACGGTGCCTCAGACGCTGGTGTCTTCATCCGCTCGATGGCCACCCGCGGCCATGCCGGAGGCCTGGCACTTGCGGTCCCCGGGGCGGTCAGGGTGCTCGACGCCGCTGGCTTTGACCCGGTGGTCATTGAGACAGTCGGGGTGGGACAGGTCGAGGTTGATGTGACCGACGCGGCCGATACCACAATCGTCGTGGTCGCTCCCGGCTGGGGTGATGCCGTCCAGGCCAACAAGGCGGGCCTGCTCGAGGTTGCCGACCTCTTCGTGGTCAACAAGGCCGACCGGCCGGGAGCCACCGATGCCCGCAGGGACCTGGAGTTGATGCTCGACCTGTCGACCGTCACTGGTCGGGCTGGTTTCGAGAGGCCGTCGATCACCATGACCACGGCTACTGAGGGAGACGGGATCGGCGAACTGGCTACCGCTGTCGCCAGTCACCTTGACCTGCTGTCCCAGGGAGTCGAGCTGGACCGGCGTCGGGAGAAACGCCGGACCGCCGAGGTGCGGGCCCACCTAGAGCACCTGCTGGCCGGTGCCGCTGACGAGATGCTCGCGAGCGAGGGACTGCAGCCTGTCCGGGCCTCCGAATCGCCCATGATGGTGGCCCGGAGGCTGGCAGGGCAGTTGTTAGACTGAAACTGCCACGTGACCAAGGGCACGGCCCATTTGCGACCACACGGATAGGCTTGCCCGTCATGGTTCCCCGCATTATCGCGCTTCCTGCACGCCTTTGGCACGAGTACGGGCAGAAGTTGATGCGGTTCGCCGGGGTCTCGGTCGTGAACGTTATTACAGGCCAGACTCTGCTGGTGATCCTCTACGGGCACCTGGGCTGGTCGGGAATGGCAGCCAACGCCGTGGCGGTTGCCGTCGGAAGTGTCCCCGCCTACCTGCTCAGCCGTCATTACGTCTGGGAGAAGAACAAGGGTGATCACAAGATCGGCGAGATCCTTCCCTTCTGGTCGCTGGCGTTCGTAGGCCTGATCCTCTCGACCGCCCTCGTGGGTGTCGTCGACAGCTTCAGTGACAGAACCATCGCCGTGCAGGCGGCCAACGCCATCGCCTTCGGACTGCTGTGGCTGGTCCGCTTTGCCGTTCTCGAACACCTGCTCTGGGGTGGCCGGTCCGACGACGAGCTGGTCGAAACCTCAGGCTGACTGGTGGATGAACGCCTCCGGGGCCTCATCGCCCGGGCCGAGGAGGCCAGGGGTTTCATGCCGACCGATGAGGGCCTGGCCCTGCACCGCTACGCATCAGATGTCACCGTGGACGGGCCGTTCCTCGAGGTGGGCAGCTACTGCGGCAAGTCGGCCCTCTACCTTGGCGCGGCCGCCGAGGCATGTAGCCGGGTCCTCTACTCAGTCGACCACCACCGCGGATCCGAGGAGAACCAACCGGGATGGGAATGGCACGAGCCAGACCTGGTTGATCCGGTGACCGGCCTCATCGACACCCTTCCGCTGTTTCGACGGACGATTCACGAGGCTTCCCTCGACAGCACTGTGGTAGCGGTGGTCGGCGACTCGTCGGCAGTGGCGGCATCGTGGGCGACCCCGCTGGCGCTGCTGTTCATCGACGGCGGCCATGGCAGCGAGCCGGCCCATGCCGACTACGAGGGATGGGTTCCCCACCTGGCTCCCGGAGGCACCCTCCTGATCCACGACGTGTTTCCAGACCCGGCCGATGGTGGTCGCCCACCCTTTGAGATCTACAACAGAGCCCTTGACTCCGGCGCCTTTGCCGAGATGGCTGCCACGGGCTCGCTGCGCGGGCTCCAGAGGACGGGTCCAGACACCTGAGCCGGACCAGCCTCAGTCGGACTCGTGTACCGGTGCCCCGGTCGAGATGATGTCAGGCAGTCCCGTGTGTTCAGTGAACAGGCCCGAAGCCGGGCTGGCCCCTGAGAGGGCATCGGCGGTCAGGACCACCGCAGCGGCTGAGTAGGTGGTGCGCTCTCCGTCGGGGAAAGTCACGCCTTCAGGGTGGACCAGCCCGGTCACGTACCTGCCGTCATCACAGCGCATCGCCTGGATCCACGAAAACATCTGTTCAGCGGCAAGGCGGGCGCCGGCGAACAGGTGGGCGATGGCGCACTCGCAGGTCTCGGCGACTGTCACCCACGGTCGGTTGCTGACACAGCGCACGCCGAGGCCATCCATGACGAACTCGTCGTAGCGCCCGCCCAGGTGCGGGATGGCATCGGCTCTGTCGACGGTGCCCGAGAGAACCGGGTAGTACCAGTCCATTGCCCACCGGTCCTTCGGGGCGAAGGAACCGTCCGGCCTGGTTCTCACAGTGTGTGCCAGATAGGCCAGCGAGAGTTCCCAGTCGGGTCGTTCGTGGCCCAGTTCCTCAGCGACGGCGATGGCGCAGCGGAGGCTGTGGGAGATACTGGCCGAGCCGGCTAACAGGGCGAACGACCACGGTGTGCCGTCGGCGTGGCGTGCCCAGAGAATCTCACCTCTGGTGGTCTGGAGGTCCAGCACGAAGTCGATGGCTGGCTCCACCACCGGCCACATCGCCTCCAGGAATCCACGGTCGCGGGTCATCAGCCAGTGGTGCCAGGCACCCGTAGCCACATATGCGATGACGTTGGCGTCGTGCTTGTGGTCCTCGATGCCCTCGGCCGTGTAGTACTGGTGCCAGGCTCCGTTGGGGAGTTGTGTGTCGGCCAGCCAGCGGTAGGCAGCCTCGGCTTCATCGAGGTGGCCGGTTGCTGCCAGGGCCATGGCGGCTTCGACGTGGTTCCACGGGTCGGCGTGGCCGCCCGGGAACCAGGGAATCATGCCGTTGGGTAGCTGCCACTCGGCGATACCCGCAGCGGTGCAGTGCACCTGGGCCATATCGAGCACCCCTGGAACCTCAGGCAGAGACATGTGACAACTCCCTGGCCGACCTGACGGTCGCTTCGGAGACCGTCTTTGTCGCATACACCACGAGGCTCTTCCCGAGCACGGGGCTGAGGAGGCGTTCGGCCAGCCGGGTCACCCTGGGTGCAGTCACGATGTCCCATGTCAGCAGACGGTGGTAGAGGCTGACGAGCCGGCTGTCCTCTATCGGGCGATTCGGGCCGACGGCGCAACGCAGCCACCAGTAGGGGCTGTGCAGGGCGTGCGCACGGTGCGAGGCGACCGGCACCAGGCCGGCGGCACTCATCTTGGAGTTGAGCTCTGACCGTCGGTAGATGCGGACGTGGCCGCCGACGACGTTGGGAGCGTGGTAGTCCTCGGAGAGCACCCAGCAGATCCGCTCGGGGAGGTGCGCCGGCACGGTCACCGCCAGGGTTCCACCGGGCCGCAGGACCCTGGTCAACTCGGCCAGAGCGCCGTCATCGTCGTGAATGTGTTCGAGAACCTCAGAGGCGATGACATGGTCGAAGGAGTCGTCGTCAAAGGGCATCGACGTTGCGTCACCGCCGGCCGTTCCAACCGATGCCGTCTCAGGGATCTCGCCATTCAGGTACATGGCCGCCACCACGCCGCGGACCTGCCTCAAATCGTCGATCCCCAGATCACAGGCCACCACGGCGGCGCCTCTTCGGAGGACCTCGTAGGCGTGCCTGCCGAATCCGCATCCCAGGTCCAGGACCCTGTCGCCCGGCTTCAGGCCGAGGCGTCCGTAGTCGACGGTGAGCACTGCGACCAGGCTCCTTAGGCGCCCTGCCCGGACAGAAGCGCCCGGTACTGCTCAACTGTCCGCACGGCCGTGTGACGCCAACTCCAGTTGTCGACCACACGGCGTCGGCCTGCGGCCCCGATCCGGTCGCGGGCGGCGGGGTCGTCAAGCGCTGTCCTCAGCATCGCCGCCAGGGCGTCGGAGTCGCCCGGTGGGACCTGGTAACAGGTCTCAGCGTGGGCTCCGGTTACCTCCGGTAGGGCGCCTCCGGTAGTGGTCACGAGCGGCACGCCACACGACATGGCTTCGATAGCGGGAAGCGAGAAGCCCTCGTAGAGCGACGGCACCACAGCCAACTCGGCCTCGCTGTAGAGCTCGACGATCCGCTCATCGGGAACGCCGTGCACATAGCTGACACAGTCGGTGAGGCCGAGTCGTTCAAAGGCGTCGGTGGACTCGCTGTCCTCCCTCGGCCTTCCGATGATGACCAACTCCACCTGACGCTCGGTCCGCAGCTTGGCCACGGCCTCCAGCAGGAACCTGAGGCCCTTCATCGCCACGTCGGCGCTTGCCGTTGTGACGATTCGACCGGTGACCCGCTTGACGTGGTCCAGTGGGCGGAACAACTCAGGGTCGACCCCGACGGGAACAACGTGCAGGCGATCAGGGTCGACACCGTGGTCGGCGACGATGTCGCCTCTCGACGACTCGGAGACCGTCATGACACGCTCCATCCGGCTAGCCACCCTTGTCTGCATACGGGTGAAGGAGTACCAGCGACGCTTGCCCACGTTCTCGACCAGCGACCTGGCGTGCCGGATCTCGAGACGGCGGTCGACGGTGATCGGGTGGTGGATCGTCGACAGGACAGGGAAGTGCTCGCGGTTCTGGAGCAACAACAGGCCCCAGCCGAGGCACTGGTTGTCGTGGATCAGGTCGAAGTCGGCGCGGCGCTTCCGCAGGTGGTCCCAGGCGCGCATGCTGAACGCCATCGGTTCAGAGAAGTTGCCGGTGCTGAACGACATGGCCTCAGCGATGTCCCACGGGGTCTTCATCTCCCAGATGCGGGCCTTGCGCATCGGGAAGTGGTCGTTGTAGAGGTCAAGGCTGGGAAGCTTCACCATCGGAACCCGTTCGTCCAGTTCGGGGTACGGCTGGCCGGCCAGCACCTCGACGTAGTGGCCCAGATCGACCAGTGCCTTCGTGAGGTGTCTCGTGTAGACGCCCTGGCCCCCGCAGTGAGGCTTGCCCCGGTACGCGAGGTAGGCGATGCGTAGTGCTCCATCGTCGGGCGTGGCGGGGCCGGGCATCCGACAAGTCTGGCTGCAGGCATTGCGATTACCACCCGGTAACAGATGGAACCTGCCGGGTCCAGCCGTCAAGTGGGGCCCCGGTAGGGTCGGTTCGTGCGAGCGCTGGTGCAACGAGTTGAGCGGGCGGCAGTGAGCGTTGGCGACGAGGTGGTCGGCGCGATTGCTACCGGCCTGTGCGTCTTTGTCGGCGTCACCCACGATGACAGTGAGACCGAAGCCGATCGCCTCGTCGACCGCCTGGCGGGAATCCGGATCATGGACGACGACGAGGGTGTGATGAACCGGTCTGTCAAGGACGTGGGCGGTGAGGTCCTCGTGGTGAGCCAGTTCACCCTCTACGGCGACGCCAGCAGAGGCCGGCGGCCCACCTGGCTTGCTGCAGCCCGCCCCGAGCAGGCAGAGCCACTCGTTGAGCGCGTGGTCTCAGGTCTAAGGGACCGGGGCATCGTCGTCGCCACGGGACGCTTCCGGGCCCTGATGTCGGTGGACCTCGTGAACAACGGTCCCGCAACAATCATGTTGGAGGTCTGAGCTTGCCGGGTGTTCCAGGTGACAGGTTCGGGACCGCCGCATCCGACTACGCCCGGTACCGGAAGGGTTTTCCGCCCGAGACCCTCGACCGCCTAGAAGCACATGGCATCGGCATGTCCGGCCAGCACATCCTTGACCTCGGGTGCGGCACGGGAACCATCGCACGTCAGATGGCCGCCCGTGGCTGCACCGTCGTCGGGCTCGACGTCGACCCCCGGATGCTCGAGGCTGCCGGCGAGATGGCTCTGGCCGACGGTGTCGAGGTCGACTGGGTGGAGGCACCGGCAGAGTCGACCGGTCTGGCTGACGGGTCATTCGACTCGATAGTGGCGGGGCAGAGCTGGCACTGGTTCAACCAGGACGAAGCCATCACCGAGGTCGGTCGCCTGCTGGCACCGGACGGCCGGTTCGCTGTCTGTGGATTCGACTGGCTCCCGCTGCCCGACACCGTCCCCGGAGCCACCGAGGCCCTCATTCAGGCCTACAACCCGGCATGGGACCTGGGGGGCATTCGTAACTACGAGCCGAGCCTCCTGCCCCTACTAGACAGAGTCGACTTCAAGGTGGTCGTCACGTTTCGGTTCGACCTGGACGTCGTGTATGAGGAGCCGGCCTGGCGGCGTCGAATCGTAGCCAGCGCCGGCATCGTGAACCTGCCACCCGGGGAGGCGGCCACCTTCGACCGGGACCTTGCTGAGATGCTGGCCGAGAAGTTCCCGGGAACAGAGGTGCACACCCCTCACCGGGTCTGGGCGATCGTGGCCACGCCACCGGGGGCCTGAGCCTCAGCTAGCGGTTCGCTCCACCAGGCCTGTAATGGCGTCGAGCAGTTCAGGCCAGGCTCCCTCGGGCCACTCGTGGCCCATGCCCTCGATGAGGACCAGCTCTGCGCCCGGCATGGCGTCGGCCGTGTGCCCACCGCACCTTGGCAAGATCAACCGGTCGTCGGTTCCGTGAATGACGGTTGTGGGCACGTTCAGCTTGGCCAGTGCCGGACAGCGGTCGCCGTCGGCCATGATCGCCGCCATCTGACGGCTCGTGCCCTCAGGGTGCCATGCCCTTTCGGCGGCGATGGTGGCCACATCCAGGAGGTGGTCCTCGTCGAAGTCGAAGCCGTTACCGGCGATCAGCCGGAACGTCTCCATACCGACCCTGATCCGCCCCTCCCTGGAGTCCGGGTTCTGTTCCATCCTCATCAACTTCATCGTGAGGCTGAACGAACCGGCCGGCTGGCCCGGACTGGACATTGTGGAGCAGAGGGACAGGACACGGTCAGGGTGCTCAATGGCCAGACGCTGGGCGATCATGCCCCCCATCGAGACACCCACGACGTGGGCCGCCTCGATCCCGAGGGCGTCGAGCACCCCGGCGGCGTCGTTAGCCATGTCGGAGAGGGTGTAGGCGACCCTTGGTGTGATGCCAAGCTTCGAGCGCAGCCAGACGGCGGCCATGTTCGGCTCGGGCTCGTCGTCGAACCAGGTGGACAGGCCGACATCGCGGTTGTCGAACCGGATCACGTGAAAGCCGCAAGCCGCCAACTGATCGACCAGGCCATCTGACCAGTGGATCAACTGGAAGCCAAGGCCCATGATGAGGAGCACCGCAGGATCGGCAGGGTCTCCGGTGGTCTCGACCTGGATGCTGATTCCGTTTGCCTCAACCTGTGGCATCTGTGCCCCTCTTGCTACCTCGACCTCTGTCTGGAGTCTGCCAGAGGACGATGGCGTGACCCGCTACGGCGAGCAGCACCGACAACACGAGCATGGGGACGGGTCCGAGCCTCGTGGCCCACGTGAGGCCCTCGCGGAGCTCGACCGTTCCGTGGAGCACCGCCTGTTCGCCCACACCGGTGCGCGCCACGAGGTTTCCATCGGGGTCGATGATGGCGCTGAAGCCGGTCGGTGCGGCCAGGACCATCCAGCGGCCGGCCTCGAGCGCCCGTAGGCGGCTGGAGGCGACCTGCTGGGTCTGGACCTGGGTAAGCCAGTAGCTGGCCCCGTTGGTCGGGTTCAACATTACCTGCGCCCCGTCGAGCACCGGGTCACGGGTGCGGTGGCCGAAGAAGACTTCCCATGAGATGGTCACCCCCAGGCGTCCTGCCGAGGTTTCCAGCACAGCGTCTCCGGTGCCGGGAAGCAGGTCACGCGTCGGGAGCATGTCACCCGCGATGGGGTCCAGCATCCAGCGCAGCGGCACGAACTCGCCGAAGGGGACGGTGCGCACCTTGTCGTAGCGGTCCACGACGGTGCCATCGGGTTCGATGGCGGTGGAGTAGTTGACGTTGGCCTTCGGATCGGTGGGTGAACGGTGGAACCAGCCCGGGACCAGCACGGCACCGAGCCGCTGGGCCTCAGCCGTCAGTGCCAGGTCGGCATCGTCGGAGTAGAGCCTGTCCGCGCGGCGGTTGCCCGAGGTGGGAAGTGGCGCCGGGTTGACGACGTTCTCAGGCCACAGCACCAGGTCGACCGGTCTCGTCACCAGCTGTGAGGCCTCCATCTGGCTGGTGAACACGACTGCCGCACCGGTCGGCGACGCCCTCGTTCGCTGCGGACCACCGCCCTGCACCGCAGCCAGGTCAAGGCTTCCGACAACATGGCCTGTCGGGGCTACGGCTGCCAGAACAGTGGTCAGGAGCACGACACCACCACCGGCCACTGCACTGCGGAGGGACAGCCGATCACCCCTCCACACGTCGACGAGGGCGCTCAGAGACATTCCGACGGCCACGACAACGACAACCAGGAGCAGTGACCCTGCTACGCGCACGACCGGTGCCAGCGGACCGGCAGCCTGGCCAATCGGGATGGTCGCCAGCGGAACACCCCCGAAGGGCACGCTCCAGCGGGCGAACTCGGCGATGGTGAACGATCCGACCAGACCAGTTCTGCGCCCGCGCCCTGATGGGGCGACGCAGGCCGCCAGGCCGAAGAAGGTGGCATGGAGAAGCCCGGCGAACATCCACCCAGGTGGTGTCAGGTCGAACATCCAGAGGGTTGCTGTAAGGCTCCATGCCGCCGTTGCCAGCACCGTGCGGCGGAATCGGACGATGGCCGGTTGTCCTGCGATGACCTGGTCCAACATTGCGATACCGACGAAGGAGGCGGGCCACCAACCCCATGGCGGAACCGCTGCCGCCAGGAGCAGGCCGGCGCCGATTGCCGCCAGCCCTGTGCGCAGAAACGGAGGTCCAGACATCAGAGCAGCGGTGGAGCCTCAGCCGAGGAGCTCTGAGACAGCCGCAGCCGCGTCGCTGCCTGACCGGACACATGCGGGTATGCCGACCCCGTTGTGGGCTGAGCCCGTGACGAACAGTCCGGGCGCATCCTGGCTGAGGCCCAGGAGCATCTCGGCCATCTGGCGACTGTGGCCCACCGGGAACTGTGCTAGCGAGTTGGGCCAGCGCGTAACGCGCGCAGCCGTCGGGCCGGCCTCGACGCCCAGGGTGGTGGACAGGTCGCGTCGCAGGGCGGTGACCAGAGTGTCATCGTCCATGTGGCTGGAGCGGTCATCGTCGATCCGACCCGTCGAGACCCGCAGGATCGTGTGTTCACCGTCGTCAAGGTGGCTCCACTTGCTACCGGCGAACGAGCAGGCGGTCATCAACATGTCAGACCCCCGGGGAACGAGGAAGCCGCTCTGGTCGGCAGGTACCTCCAGGTCGGAGCGCCTGTAGGCGACCGCGGTGAGTGAGACCGAGGCATGGCGTATCCCGCTGAGGGTGGTGGCGGCCCCGGGGCAGGCAGCCTTGACGAGCGTTGCCGCAACAGGAGCAGGTGTCGTCACTACAACGGCATCTGCCGTCTCGGTGCCGTTGTCGAGATCGATCAGCCAGCGGTTCCCATTGGCTGTAATGGAGAGCACGCGCTGGTTTGTCCGGATGCGGTGGGCCAGGCGCTCGACAATTACTTCGACCAGGTGTGCCATGCCGGCCGGATGGGCGTTGAAGATGGGTGTGGCCTGGTCGGCTCCGGCCGTTGCAATGCGGAGGGTCGCCAGCAGCCCGTCGTCGCTGCGTGCCGCCCTGAGGAACTGCGGTGTCATTGAGGCACAGCTCATCTCGTCGGCCAGGCCGGCGTTGACGCCACCCAGCAGCGGGTCGACAAGTCGCTCGAGGACCGCATCTCCGGCACATGACCTGATCACCTCGCCGATGCTCAGGTCTCCGGCTGGGCCGTCGCCGGCGGGAAGTTGCTTCTCGGGTAGTCCCGGGCCTGCCAGCCTCCTCAGGTCGGCCTCGGGGAGGAGGCCCGGCTGGACCATCGCAGGGTCGAGCGGCAATCCCAGGACGCTGCCGGCTGGAATCGGCCGAAGCCGTTCGTCCAGCCAGAGCGACGCCGACCGTGCACTGGGAGCGACGAGTTCGTCAGACAGGCCCAGCTCGGTGCACAGGTCTGCGGCCCACGGCACACGCAACAGGAAGGAGTCGGCGCCCTCGTCGACGGGAAGCCCGGCAAACGGTGTCGTGACAAGCCTTCCTCCCGCCACGGGTGCTGCCTCCAGAACCGTCACCTCCAGCCCGGGGCGGTCGACCATGAGCCTGTGGGCGGCGCTGAGGCCGGTGATGCCTGCGCCGACCACCACCACACGCCTGCCTGCACTCGGGTTCACCAGGTCATCCTCTGGCCAGCTGGCTGTTCAGGTCGGGTGACATCTCGTGCACGAGGTGGGCCACCTGTTCGAGTACTGCCGGGTCGGTCTCTGGAAGGACACCGTGGCCCAGGTTGAATACATGGCCGGGGTGACCGTTGTTGCGACGCAGGATGTCTGCCACCTCGGCCTCCACCACCTCGATCGGCCCCAGACAGACGGCAGGGTCCAGGTTGCCCTGAAGCACCGTGTTGGAGCCGAGGCGATCACGGGCGACGTCGATGGGGACCCTCCAGTCGACACCGACGACGTCGCAGCCCGTATCGGCCATGAGGTGGAGGATCTCGCCTGTTCCGACACCGAAGTGAATGCGGGGTACATCGGCAACCGCCTCGAAAACACGGCGGGATGCCGGTTGCACGAAACGCTCATAGGCGGCCGGGCTGAGAGCCCCGGCCCAACTGTCGAACACCTGCACCGCTGCGACACCGGCATCTATCTGGGAGCGCAGCGACGAGATCGCTAGGTCCGCCAGGCGGTCAATCAGTCTGAACCACAGGTCGGGGTTGCCGGACATGAGGGCCTTCGTGCGTCCGTAGGTGCGTGAGGGAGAGCCCTCAATCAAGTAGGAGGCCACGGTGAACGGGGCCCCTGCGAAGCCGATCACGGGTACGGGAGACTCGTCGGCCAGGATCTGCACAGCCTCGAGCACGTACGGGGTGTCGACCTCGGGTTCGAGTGGGCGGAACCTCTTGAGGTCTGACTCGTCGGCAAAGGGCTGTTCCACCACCGGGCCGACACCGGGCTGGACGTCGACACCGAACCCGATTGCATTCACCGGAACCACGATGTCGGAATAGAGGATCGCCGCATCGACGCCGTAGCGGTGGACCGGTTGGAGCGTCAGTTCGGCGGCCAGGGCTGGATCGGCAATGGCATCCAGGATGCTGCCCCCACCCCGAACAGCGCGGTACTCGGGTAGTGACCTTCCGGCCTGCCTCATGAACCAGACGGGCGTGCACCCATGGGGGAGGCCCTGACAGGCTGCCAGGAATGGGTCGGTGCTGGTCACGTGCCGACGCTACCGAGGTGCACCCTGCGCTGCCCGTTCCAGGAGGCCGCGAGCCGTTGTCGAGCGTGGATGTGCAAGGCATGCCCGGGTCGAAAGCACCGCACTCCCGCAGATGTCGGCCATCGAGGAGCGGTCCATGTCTCCACCACTGCGAATCTCCAGGTCGATGGCAGTTGGTTGCACGACCAGCACGGGAGTGCTCCTAGAACGGATTGCCTCTACCTCGCGGCGGAGGGTACGGCTGTGCCATGCCCGACCGAGCGGCCCATCAGGCCTTGCCGAGGCGCTGGGAACGGCGGTCATTGACGAGGAGACGACGACCAGGTCCAACCCCAGAGTGGACAGCAGGTCGGCGTTCGTGGTCGAGTGCGAGCCGCCGTCAACGTAGCGGTCTCCGTCGATGGCAACAGGGGTGAGGTGGCCTGGAACCGCCGACGAGGCCTGGACCGCCTCGCCGATCCCGGCATCGACGTCGTCGCGGCCGAACACGACACGCTTTCCCGAGTCGAGGTCGACGGCACAGATCCAGGTCGCATCCCGGGGCCACGGGTCCGGGTGCACCTGGTCGGCGCGCTCAGCGATGGTCACACCCGACACGGTTCCCTCCGGCAGGACACCGGCAATGGCAACTACGGGTCTGGGCCTCTTGGGGCTGAGAATCTCACGGATGAGGAGCATCGGGTTGGCTGGCCACCACGAACCGGTCCGATCGGTCGGCGGTGGAATGTCGAGCCTGGTGGTGACCCGTCCAGCGATTTCCTGACCTTCTGAGCTGAGGGGAGCGCCCGTGCAGTTCGCAGCGAGATCCGTTGCGGTGAGGCCGGCCCTCAGCGAGATAGCAGTTGATGCACCAGCCGAGGTACCCACCATCACGTCGGCGGTACGGGGGTCCCAACCGGTGGCGTCTGAGACGGCGGCCAGCACCCCGGCGTGGAAGGCGGCGGCGTGCATGCCGCCAGCGCTCAGGACAAGGCCGATGCTTGTCATGGGTTGGACCTCATGGATGTCATCGTCGCATGCAAATCCGGGTTTTCCTGCCCTCAGGTGGTATATCCACCCCGCGGGTCGGTCGGGTGTAGACGCTGTAGAATCGATCTTCGGCCGAATTCGGGATGTGCGCCCTCCGGGGAGCCCGTAGCGGCCGGTGACGGTGCAGGAGGTTGTAGCGATCCATCCGGAACTTGAGGCCGAACAGGTCTACGTCGACAACGCATACCGGTGCCTCGATGAAGCGCGCGACCGTGCCCTGGAGCTGGTGTCGATGGTCGAGGTCGGCAGCGGTGGAACCAACCAGGCCAGGTTCGAGCGCGAGGCCATCTGGGGATCCGTAGCGCTCCGTCTGGAACAACTGGACTTAGGTGATGCATCTCTTGTCTTTGGCCGTATCGACCAGGAACCCGAGCTCGGCGATGGCAGCTTCCACATCGGACGTGTAGGGGTCTGGGACGACGACCAGGAACCGGTCGTCGTCGACTGGCGCGCACCGGTGGCCGAGGCCTTCTACAGGGCAACCGGTCCGGTCCCAATGGGCCTGCGTAGGCGCCGCCACTTCGTGAGCCGTGGCCGCATGATCGTGGGTCTCGAGGATGAACTCTTCGGCGACCTCGAGCGGTTCCGTACCGACGATGGCCGTGGTCTTCGCGGTGAGGGCGCCCTCATCGCCGCCCTCGAATCGGCCCGGACAGGTCGCCTCGGAGACATCGTCGGGACGATCCAGGCCGAACAGGACGAGATAATCAGGTCGCCGCTACCGGGGGTGCTGGCCGTCCAGGGAGGCCCCGGAACCGGCAAGACGGTCGTGGCACTCCACCGCGCCGCCTACCTCCTCTACACGCACCGGTTCCCCCTTGAGGGCCAGGGTGTGCTGGTTGTCGGACCCAACCGCCTGTTCCTCGCCTACATCGAACAGGTGCTGCCTTCTCTCGGAGAGGCCGGGGTGCAACTCGCCACCCTCGGCGACATGGTCGGCGGTGTGCGCATCTCTGACAGCCGTGACGAGGAGGACGTTTCCCGCCTCAAGGGTGACCTCCGGATGGTCCGCATGATCGCCCGGGCGGCGCGGACCCGCCAGCAGCCACTCCGTGATGATGTCCGCGTGGGTCATGGCCTGCAGTGGCTCACGGTTCCCGCTGCTGCCACTACGTCGATAATCGCCGAGGCCAGGCGCCGCTTCCGGACCCACAATGCTGCCAGGCGTTTCGTTGAGGCCGAGTTCTTCGCTGTGATGGCCGCGGGAGGCCGTGGCGACCTGGACCCCGAGGGTCTGCGTGAACGCCTGCGTGGAGGGATAGCGGTACGCGAGGCCCTGGAGTGGATGTGGCCGGTTCTGACACCTGCTCAACTGCTGAACGACCTCTTCGGTTCACATGCACTCCTGCGCGCCGCCGACCCCTCCCTGACCGATGCAGAGGTGGATGCCCTGTACAGGCCCAGGGCACAGTCACCCGAGGGACTTCTCTGGTCCGCCTCGGACGCCCCGCTTCTTGACGAGGCCAGGGCCGTCCTGGGCCCGCGGCCCGGGCGCAGGGAGGAGGATGCAGTGCGTACCTTTGGGCACATCGTGGTCGACGAGATCCAGGACATGTCGCCCATGGACCTGCGCATGCTGGACCGCCGTTCCCTCAACGGTTCGATGACGGTCGTGGGAGACATAGCCCAGGCCACCGGAGCGTGGGCACACCACGACTGGGCCAGCATCCTCGACCACCTCCCTGACCGACGCCCGGCCCGTCGCAATGAGCTGACCGTCGGCTACAGGATTCCTACACCGCTCATGGATGTCGCCTCACGGGTGCTCAGCGAGGCGGCACCAAACCTTGCGCCGCCAATGTCGGTCAGGTCCGACGGCGATCCACCCAGGTATGTCCAGGTGAGCGACATGGCGGCTGACCTTGCTGAAGCGGTTCTGGTCGAACTGGAGGCCGTGGAGACGGGCAACCTGGCGGTCATCGTTGCTCGCTCACAGGTGGCCGAGGTGGAACAGGCCCTCGTAGATGCCGGCATCGAGTTCGGCCAGCCGACCCGGCGGGGTCTGGACGAGCGGGTGGCGGTAGTGCCGGTGTCGCTGGTCAAGGGACTGGAGGTGGATGCGGCCCTGGTGGTGGAGCCGTCGCGCATCGTGCGTGAGCAGGACCAGGGGATGCGCGCCCTCTACGTTGCCCTTACACGTGCCACAAAGCGGCTCACGATCCTCCACGCCGAACCGTTGCCACCGGTAATGACAGGCTGAGCCCGGTGGCCTACTCGTAGCCGATTGCGTCGAGCACGTTCAGGCGAGATGCCCGACGCGCCGGGAAGATGGCCGCCACCATGCCGAACGCCCCTGACACCAGCAGGTAGAAGCCCAGCCTCCGCACCGGAATCGACACGATGTCGACAAACGTCTCCGGAATCGCGGCTATTGCCGCCAGGCCGAAGAGCACTCCCATGGCAACCCCCAGGAGGCCACCGAACAGGGAGATGATCACGGCCTCCCACCTGACCATTTGCCGCAGTTGGCGTCGGGTCATGCCGATGGCCCGCAGGAGGCCCAGCTCGCGGGTGCGCTCGAATATGGACAGCGCCAACGTGTTGGTGATACCGAGCACTGCGATGAACAGTGACAACCCCAGGAACACGGTGATCACGGCAAGCAACTGATCGAGTTGCGCCTGAGTGGACGCCCGAAGCTCGGCTTTGTCCTCGACGGTGAGTTGCGGGTAGCTGTCGGTGATGGACTCGACGGCAACCCTGGCATCGTCCATGTCGGCCTCTGGTGAGTACACGACAGAGACGAAGCTGTCGGGAGCATCCGGAAGAAAGCGGTCGAAGGTGGGGGTGTCGACCACCCAGTTCCCGAGCATCGTGGAGTCGGCGATGATCGCCGCCACCGTGAACGTGGCCTCACGGTCGCCCGGGAAGCCGCCGACAATGGTTGAGCCGACCTCCAGGTTCAGGTCCGCGGCCGGGTCGACGTGGACGAGGATCGTTCCATCGGTTCCGGCTGTGGCCGGTCCGTCGGTGGCACCTTCAACCACCTGCAGGTCCATGTGGTCGTCGAGCACCGACAGGTCGGCGCTGACGACGTCGCGTCCGACTCCGTCAACCTCCATCCCGTCAAGTCCGAACCGGTAGCGAACCGTGGACTCCAGCAGGTCTGGTCGGGTCAGGGCCACTTCGTCGAGAGCGGATGCAAGTTCGCCGGAGAAGCCGGCCATCGGGTCAAAGGCGTTGAAGTAGATGAACAGGTCGGACTCGACGCTGTCGTCAAGGGACTGGACGATCGTGGCCTTCATGGAGTCGCTGACAACCGCGGCGAGGCTGACAAGGGCCAGGCCCACCGTGAGCGCCGCCGCAGTCGCGGCTGTGCGCCTGGGCGCCCTGGCTGCGTTCTCACGGGCCAGACGACCGGGCACCTTATAGACGCGTTCGATGGGCCGGCCCACCAGATTTGCCAGAGGACGCGCCACCGCCGGGCTGAGCAGGTAGACGCCCATGAAGGTCCCTAGGGCTCCGGCTGAGAGCGAGATCAGCAGTGGCCAAGTGTCCAACTCGGTGCTCATGCCGAAGGCCAGCAGGGCGACGCCTGCCAGGGTCACGGCTCCTCCGACCCAGATCCGTCGTCGAAGCCCCGTCGGTGTCAACCGAGCCTGATCCCGGAGGGCAGCCACCGGAGGAATGCTGCGGACCCTGCGGGCCGGTCCCAGAGACGACAGCACGGTGGCACCGATTCCGACGACAGCGGCGACCACGACCGTCCGCAGCCGAATCGGAATGTCTCCCGGCAGGTTCCCGAAGTCGATAGCCACAAGAACCCAACGAAGGAACGAGGCCAGCAGGTAGCCGCCGATGAGGCCCAGCACGGTTGCCACTGCACCGATGACGAGGGCCTCCAGCCGGACAGATCGGCTGACCTGGCGACCCGTTGCTCCCAGAGACCTCAGCAGGGCCAGCTCGCGGACCCGTTGGCCCAACACGATTGAGAACGTGTTGTTGATGATGAAGGAGCTAACCACGACGGCGATGATGGCGAATGCCAATAGGACGTTGGACAGCACCGACACGATCCGGTCGAAGTCCTCCTTGTCCTCCGCTGTGGTGGCAGCGGCGGTTACCACCTCGAGACGGGCTTCGGTGAACGGAGCCAGGGCCTCCTGTTGCTCGGCGGGGAGGGACTCTATTTCGGCCAGGAATCTGGCGGTAGCGGTGTCCAGCCGTGCTTGGATATCGGCAATGACGATGGCTTCGTCGGCATTGTCGGTCAGGGACACGGCGAGCGAGTCGTAGAGTCCCTCACGACCGAGGAACTCCTGGGCTGTGACACCGTCGAAGGCGCTGATGGTCGCTCCGGGCGACTTGTTCTCATCAGGAGACCCGAAGAAGATGAGACCAACGAGGGTGAACTGCCTGTTGCCACCTGCAGCGCTCACGACGTAGGTCTCTCCCACCTCGAAACCGTTGATCGAGGCCGTGCGGGTGTCGAGCACGAACTCTCCGATGGTGGTCGGGTCGGCAAGTGGTCCGGTCCGTACGGGAGCACGACCCTCAGCAATGAACAACTGGCTGAGCGGCTCGACGTCAGAGAAGTTCATGCCGAACTCGGGCCCGTTGGAGGACACTGCCGCGGGCTCACCTGTATCGTCCAGGTAGATGGGGATCACGTTGAAGGCCCTGATCCGTGGCTCGACCGCAGCGACACCGGGGATCTCGGTAGTGATGACCTCGGTCAGTTCGTCAGGTACAGGAAGGCGGTTGATCCGGTCACCGTCACCAATGGCGGTCCTGACCTCAAGGTCCAGGCCACCGGTGATATCAACGGCCAACTCGTCGAAGGTGTCCCGGATGCGGTCTGTCAGAAAGAACGCGGTGGAGAGAAACGACACTCCCAGGACCACGGCCAGCGTGGTCAGGGCGTACCGGAGCTTCTGCCGGCTGATGTTGCGGAGGGTCAGGCGGAACACCGGTTCAGCCGCCCAGTTGCTTGACGCGGTCCAAAATGCCGTCGGCGGTCGGGTCGTTCATCTCGGAGACGATCTGGCCGTCGCCCAGGAACAGCACGGTGTGGGCTGTGGCAGCGGCGTTTGCGTCGTGGGTGACCATGACCATGGTCTGGTCCAGGTCATCAACTGCACTGCGCAGGAAGTCCAACACCTCGCCACCGGTGGTGGAGTCCAGGTTCCCGGTCGGTTCGTCGGCGAATACGATTGCCGGCTTGCCAACAAGTGCCCTACCGATTGCCACCCTCTGCTGCTGGCCTCCCGAGAGTTCGTCGGGACGGTGGCGGAGCCGGTCGCCGATGCCGAGAGAGGTGACGAGGTTGTCCATCCAGTCCCGATCCGGCTTGCGGCCGGCCAGATCCAGGGGGAGGGTCAGGTTCTCGGCTGCCGTGAGCGTGGGGATCAGGTTGAAGGACTGGAACACGAAGCCCACCTTGTCGCGGCGCAACAGCGTGAGCTCACGGTCGGAGAGACTGCCCAACTCGGTGTCGCCTATGAAGACGTTTCCCGAGGTGAGGTCGTCGAGGCCGGCCACGCAGTGCATGAGGGTGGACTTGCCGGAACCGGACGGGCCCATGATGGCGGTGTAGCGACCTGCCTCGAACCCGACGCTGACCCCGTCGAGAGCCCGGACCTCGGTGTCGCCTGCCCCGTAGACCTTGGCGCCGTCCGCCATCCTCGCAGCAGCGGGTGGCGTGGGAGAGGGGGTTGTGCCTGCTCCGGATGCTTCGCTCGGGTTGTTCATCCCGTCAGACTAGGTGCTCGCCACTAGGGAACCATCCGCGGAATTGGGAGATCTGATGTCGACAGAGGTATTGCTGCGACCGGTGGAACCGGCTGACCTGACGACCGTGCTGGCCATGAACAACGAGGCGGTGCCGGCGGTAAACCATCTCGATGCCGGCGATCTGTCCTGGTTCTCAGGAGTCGCACATACCTTTCTGGTGGCATGTCGCGCGGAAACTGGCAGACATGCCGGGTTCCTGATCGGCCTGGAGGGTCCGGGGTTGGCCTACCGGAGCGACAACTACCGGTGGTTCAGCGAGCGCTACGAACATTTCATCTACGTGGATCGCGTCGTGGTTGCACCCAATGAATGGGGCATGGGAATAGGCAGAGCCCTATACACCGAGTTCGTGTCGGCAGTGGACCGCCACCCGGTTCTGTGCGCCGAGGTGAACCTGCTGCCCCGAAACGACCGTTCGCTGGCTTTCCACGAGGCATTCGGCTTTGTACCTGTGGGAGAACAGGACACCGAAGGTGGGTCCAAGCGGGTCCAGATGCTGGTCCTGGAGTTGTGACGGGCGGCAACCGGGCTGGGCCCGGTAGCGGGGGCGGCTCAGTCGTGGACCAGCGTGGTGCCTGCCGGGCGTAGACCCGGTTCGCCACATGACCAGCAAGGTTCGGAGAGTCGCCCGTGCCAGGTCACCTCGCAACACCCACATGTGAGGGTGACGTGGTCGGCCGACACCTGGTCGGGTACCACAGTGGTGGTTGCAGAGAGCATCGGCTGAGCGGCAGGTCCTGGCGGCGGGCCCGGATGCGAGGTCGGCTGTGGGTCCCGTTGTCCACGCAGGTGCGGCACCGGTGCCATGCGCGGCACCCTAACCAGACCCCGCGCGCGCGGGGGTGACCCCTGAAACTGCCCGTAGCCTGCCCATGTCAGAAGTGCCGACTGCGATTGCCTGTCGTTTCGGTGCCCTATCCGACCGGAGAACCCCAATGACAGACAACATGCCCGCTGCCGACGCTTCAGGAGAGCGTCGGACATCCTTTGACGGCCCACCCCCTATGACCATCGACCCTGCCAGGACCTACACGGCCGAGATGGTCACCTCACTGGGGACGATGACGATCCACCTGGACCCGATCAGGGCGCCAAAGACCGTCAACAACTTCGTGGTCCTGGCGGGCTGTCGGTATTACGACAGCATCGTGTTCCACCGGGTGATCAACGGCTTCATGGTCCAGGGCGGCGATCCCGAAGGAAGCGGCAGGGGTGGACCCGGCTACAGGTTCGAAGACGAACTCCCGGCACCCGGGCGCTACGAGATCGGATCCCTCGCCATGGCCAACGCCGGGCCTGACACTAACGGCAGCCAGTTCTTCATCATCACCGGAGCCAGCGGTGTGGGCCTTCCACCCAACTACTCGCTGTTCGGAAAGGTCATTGCGGGCCTGGAGGTCGCCGATGCCATCCAGAATGTGGCCACCGGTCCCGGCGACAGACCACTGACCGACGTCGTGATCGAGTCGGTGACGATCACCGTCGGCGACTGACCAGTTGACCGGAGCAAGGGAGAGAGACCATGGCAATCGAGCGTGTGGGAATAGTCGGTGGAGGCCAGATGGGCGGCGGCGTCGCCGAGGTTACGGCCAGGTCGGGTCTGGCGACCGTGGTACGCGAGGTCAGCCCTGAGGCTGCTGAGAGGAGCCGCACCGGAATCGAGCGGTCGCTCGGCCGGGCCCTCGACCGCGGCAAGATCGACGAGGCAGCCCATAAGGCGATCCTCGACAGGCTCACGTTCACCACGGACCTGTCGGACCTGTCTGAATGTGATCTGGTCGTAGAAGCGGTCATCGAGTCGTTCGACCTGAAGGCCGAGATCTTCGCCGAGCTGGATGCCATCGTCACCTCGCCTGATGCGATCCTTGCAACCAACACTTCGTCGATTCCGATCATCGACATCGCCATGGCCACGGACCGGCCTGATCACGTGGTGGGCCTCCACTTCTTCAACCCGGCGCCGGTGATGGCACTCGTCGAGGTAATTCCTTCAGTGCGAACCGATCCTTCCGTGACCGAACAGGTCACCGCCCTTGCCACCGACGTGCTCGGCAAGACCGTCGTGGCCGCCAAGGACCGGGCCGGCTTTGTGGTGAACATGCTGCTGGTGCCCTATCTGCTCGGCGCCATGCGCATGCTCGAGGATGGCCATGCCATCGCCGAGGACATCGACACCGGCATGACCCTGGGTGCGGGCCACCCGATGGGCCCGCTCACCCTCAGCGACCTGATCGGCCTCGACACGATGCTCCTCGTGGGCGAGACCCTCCAGGCTGAGTACGGCGATCCGTCGTACGCTCCTCCGGCCCTGCTGCGGCGCATGGTCTCCGCCGGCCACCTGGGTCGCAAGACCGGTAGGGGCTTCTACGACTACTCCTGAGGTCTGCCGCTGTCCATCCGTGAGGCAAGGGCTGCTGCCACGATGGCGAGGACGGCGGCCAGCAGGTGCAGCACAAGGAACCTGGTTCCGCTGGCCGAGTTGCCCATCAGAGAGGTCAGCACGGTGATACCGATGGCTGCACCGATCTGTTGGAGCATGTTCAGCGATCCTCCGGCGATGCCAAGGTCGTCGTCGCCGGCTGCGAGCGTCACCGAGTTGGCGACGGCCGGACGGATGTAGCCGCTTCCGGTGCCAGCCACGGCGGCTCCCAGGATGAATACGGGAAGCCATCGCTGCTGAGCCCCGACCCCAGCCAGGACCATCGCTGCGGCAAAGGTGAACATTCCTGTCATCACGACTCGGCGGGTGCCGTGACGGGGGTCGTGGATGCCCCCGACCCTGGCCGAGAAGGCGAACGCAAGGGGCCTTGGGAGCATCAGGAGTCCGATGACCGTGGGGCGAAAACCCCAGCGGCGTTCCAACAGGAATGGAGCCATCACCATGGCACCCATGTACCCCGACTGCAGGACCGCCTGGGCGGCCATCGGGAGGATGAAGGTCCGTCGTCTCAACAGCCGCGGTGCGATCAACGGGTTGGCGACGCGTCGCTCGACACCTACGAAGGCAATGAGGGCGACGGGCGAGACGGCGAGGCAGATGATGACGAGGGGGCTGTTCCAGCCCGAGTTGAGCCCCCTGTTGATGGCGATGAGCAGGCTGGCCGTGCCGGCACCGAGGAGGACCGATCCCGGTATGTCAAAGCGGGTGTCCGGCCGAGCTGGCGTCTCCGGTACGACCTGGACTGCCGCCACCAGTGCGATGACGACGGTGGTTCCCTGCACGACGAACAGGGCCCTCCAGCCCATCCACTCGATGAGTGGCCCTCCCGTAACCACGCCCACGGCGGGCGAGAGTGCAACGACCGCAGCCCAGATTCCGAGAGCACGCGGCCGATCCCGCTTCGGATAGATGGACAGGATCATGGCCATCGCCGACGGTCCCGAGACGGCGATCGCTGTCTGTGCGAGGGTCCGGAGCACGATGAGCGAGGCCACATCCCATGCCAGGGCGGTTGCGTAGGACAGCACGCACCCGGCCATGAAGCCGGAGAGGTAGATGCGCCGATGGCCGTGGAGGTCACCCATCTTTCCGGCGATCGGCGTCGCCAACGCGAAGGCCAGCAGCGGTGCGGCTATCACCCACGTAATCGTGTTGTCGCCTGCACCGAGGCTCTCTGCGATCGTCGGCAGCGATGCCGAGAGCACGGTCACCGGGTAACTCCCGGCCGCAGCACCGGACAGGGCCACGATCAGGACGAGCCTCGGGTAGTCGGGCCTCTGCCTGAGCGCTTTCCGCCGTGCCCCAAGGCCGGTGTCAGGCCCGTCGGCGTCGTCGGTCATCTGACGGTGAACCTATTGCGTGCCCGCTGCGAGCCCAGCAGTGGCTGCCGGTACGGTCGGTAGCCGTGTCGGCTGGATGCGCGCCCATCGGAATAGTCGTGAACCCGCGGGCGGGTACCGACGTGCGCCGGGCCGTGTCGGCAGCAGCGAGCGTGACCGTCGAGGCCAAGGCCAACATCGTCCGCAGGGTCGTATTGGGTGCGGTGGAGGCAGGCGCAGACCGCTTTGTGGTCCAGGAGGACCCACACAGCATCGTAAGGAGGGCCACCGAGACGATTCGGAGTATCACCCTTGAGTGGGTGGACGAGCCGAGGGTCTTCACCGAGGAGGACACCGTTTCGGCAGTCTCCGCCATGAGGGACAGTGACGCCGCCGTGGTTGTCGTCCTGGGCGGTGACGGCACCAACAGGGCGGCTGCGAGGGCATGGCGGGACATTCCCGTGATCCCGGTGTCGACGGGAACAAACAACGCCTTTCCCATGTTCGTCGAGGCGACGGTCGCCGGTTCGGCCGCAGGACACCTGGCATGCGGGTTGTGCGACGTCGACGAGGTCTCGTCGCCCGCCAAGGTGGTAGGCCTCACGGTCGAAGGTCCGGGTGCCGAACCGCCGCTCAACGACTTGGCCCTGATCGACGCCGTCGCCGTCGACGACCCGTACGTGGGTTCGTTCGAACTGTTCGACCCGGCGACGCTGGTACTGGCGGTACTCACCAGGGCGGACCCGATGTCAATCGGCTTCGCCGGCGTTGGTGGCCGGGTGCACCCGGTGTCGCCATCAGATGATGCCGGGCTGCTGCTCAGGTTCGGCCCGGCTGAAGGCTGTCCGACCGCTGTGCGGGCACCGACCGCTCCCGGCCACTTCGACCACCTGGGCCTTGCCGAGATTCGCCGCCTGGACCTGGGTGAGGAGGTCCGTGTCGATGGCCCCGTCCTGTTGGCCTTCGACGGTGAGCGCAAGCGCCGTCTGGGAGATGGCGCCCACGCGGTTCTGGTGGTGCGGCGGGACGGCCCACGTGTCGTCGACGTTGTCGCCGTAATGGAGGCTGCTGTGTCGGGAGGCGCCTACAGCAGGTGACTGATCGGGTCGCAGGGACCACCACCGGGTCGGTGGGTGTCCCCGATCCGTCAGGTTCGTGGAACTACCGTTTCGGTCATGCGGCACCTGTGTATGCGGTCTGCCTGTACGGGCACCGCCTCCGTGCTGGTCGAGATGAACGTAGTCGAACTCAGCTTCACCATCCGCGACCTCGCCGAGGTCGATGGCCCCGGTCGGGTTGTCCTCTGTGCGGCCCACATGGACCGCATGCGTGCACCTAGGGGCTGGGCCCTGATCGACGAGCGGTCCGATGCCAGCCTCCTGGTATTCCCTGACCGACCACCCCCAGAAGAGTCCGAGGCGGGCTCGGGTAGTGAAGACACGCGACAGGAGGCCTCGGTCACAGCCCTTCAGCCCGGCAGCGAGCCAGGCCGGGCTCCTCAACAGGTTCGATCAGTCGACGCCGCCGTGCATCCCCTGGACCTGGCCAGACCAGCGAAGCCCGAAGTGTCCGAGCCGGCCGAGATGCCGTTGCTGGCCCGCGCGTTTCTAGGAGTCGACCGTCACCCGTCGACCTCGGAGTCTCCGGTCGGTGACCGGGAGCCGGACGGTGGACGGGGTGATGCCGAAGTGGTCGACGCGTTCCCGTCCGATGACACAGACTGGGACCAGCGTGACCACCTCGACGAGTACGACGACGAGCAACTGTCGCTCGGGCCATACGAGCCCGACCACATCGCCTGACCCGGCCTCTCGGCCTGACAGAGCGCCCGGACCGGGTTGCATGGCATGACCAGACGCCGGTGGGTGTTGTCTGCGGTTGGGGTTGCCTTCTTTGCCCTGCTGCTGGGAACGACGCTGGTACGGTCTACCTTGACCACACCTCCTGTGGAGACCGCTGCCAGCACGGTCACTCTGGCCCATACGCTGCCTCCCGCAGCTGCGGAGGCCACGGTCTCGGCTGGGACACTGCCGCCGACCACCACCACCAGTGTGTCACCTCCGACCACCACCAGCCCACCGCCAGCCACGTCGACCCCAGTGGCTACGCCCGTTTCCCGGGCCTCCTACGACGGATGGGTTGACCCGGCATCGATGGGCGCACCCTGGGGCGACATCGTGCCCGGCGTGTTGACCTTCAGGGGTTCTCCAACACGCCGTTGGCACGGCACCGGCCCAGTGCCAACCGACCCGACCGTGGCCTGGCGCTTTCCGGCAGAAGGACAGATGTGTTCCATGTCGAGCGTCGCCGGGGTGGAACAGGAGTGGTGCGGCATGGGCTGGACGGGCCAACCGGCGGTCTTTGAGAGGCGGGGCCGCACATGGGTCGTGTTCGGGGCGTTCGACGCGAGGGTCCACTTCCTCGACGGTGCGACCGGTGAGAAGATCATTCCCGACTTCGCCACGGCCGACATCATCAAGGGCTCCGTGACCGTGGACCCCGACGGGTACCCGCTCGTGTACGTGGGTTCCCGCGACGACAGGCTGAGGATCCTGGCAATCGACCGGGCAAGGCCTACCGAGTTGTGGGGTCTCGACGCTGACGACACCGAGCCCAGAATGTGGAACAACGACTGGGACGCCTCACCCCTGGTGCTCGATGACCACCTCTTCGAGGGAGGTGAGAACAGCCGCTTTCACGTGGTCCGCCTGAACCGTTCGTACGGTGACGACGGCCTCGTGACCGTCGACCCGGCACTGGTGTGGGACGTCGCCGGCTGGGACGACGACCTTCTGGCAGAGGTCGACTCCAACGTCTCGATCGAGAGCTCGCCCCTGATCGTGGGGAACACCCTCTACTTCGCCAATTCCGGCGGCCTGGTGCAGGGCTGGGATATCGCCGGCCTGACCGATGGTGTTGAACCGACCCGCGTGTTCCGCTTCTGGGCGGGAGACGACGTCGACGCCACGCTCGTGCCCGACGATGACGGGATGCTCTACGTCGGGGTCGAGTACGAGCGGGAAACCATACGTTCGTTGGAACTGGGGCAGGTCCTGAAGCTGGACCCGTCGAGGCCGGACGACCCGCTGGTCTGGGCCGTGGAGGCCCATACGAAGGTCGGCACCGGCGTGTGGGCCACCCCGGCCATCTACGGCGACCTTGTGGTCGTCCCGACGGCTGATGGAGAGGTCCTCGGAATCTCGCGTGATGCTGGAGAGGTGCGCTGGAAGCTGGAGATTCCCGGCCCCGTCTGGTCGTCTCCCACCATCGTCGACGATGTGATGATCATAGGTGACTGCACCGGAATGGTGCGTGCGTTTGACCTTTCCGGAACCAGATCCGTTCCGACGCAGATCTGGGAGGCACCCACGGGAATCTGTGTGGAGGCGTCGGCTGCAGTCTGGGACGGAACCGTCTACATCGGATCACGCGACGGGTACCTCTACGCACTCCGCGACCGGCCCTGAGGTCGTTGCGGTCGAGTTGTCCCGGATTCTTCCCGACGATGACCTCTTGGTAGGTTTCCCGTCTGCCCACAGATCCTGAACCGGAGAGCAGCCACAGATGTCCGAACTGACAGAAGCAGAGGTCCGAGCCCTTGCAAGGCAGTTGGTTGAGGACGTACCCCCCGACCAGGTCGGCCAGTTCGAGTTCAGGGGCGCCCAGTTCGATCGGGGCCTCGCCATGGTCCAGTTCCCCGAGGGTCTCGGCGGCCTGGGTCTCTCCAGCCGGCGCCTCCAGACGGCAGTCGACTCTGAGCTGCGTTCCGCCGGGGTCACCTACAACGACCTGCTCATCAACCCGATCGGCATCGGCATGGGCGGCCCGGTGGTTCTCACATATGCAAGCGACGAGCAGAAGCAGCGCCTGCTCCGGCCGATGTTCACCGGCGAGGAGATCTGGTGCCAGATGTTCAGCGAACCCGGCTCGGGTTCGGACGTGGCCGGCTTGTCGACCCGTGCAGAACGGGACGGCGACGAGTGGATCGTGAACGGCCAGAAGGTCTGGACGACCCTCGCCCATGTCTCTCGGTGGGGAATGCTTGTTGCCAGGACCAACCCCGACCAGCCAAAGCACAAGGGCCTCACCTACTTCCTGCTCGACATGGAATCGCCAGGCGTAGAGGTCAGGCCGCTGCACCAGATCACCGGTGAGGCCGAGTTCAACGAGGTGTTCCTGTCCGACGTCCGCATTCCCCACGACCGCGTCTTCGGCGATGTGGGTGGTGGTTGGGGTGCAGCGGTCACCACGCTCATGAACGAGAGGGTGGCCCTTGGCGGCGGTGTGCCAAAGAAGGGATCGGGACCCATTCAGGACCTTGTCGATGTCTGGAAGGAAACCAGGGACAGCCTGGATCCGGTGACGGGGGCGGTCCTGCGGGACCGGGTTGCAGACCTGTGGGCACAGGCCGAGGCACTCCGGCTGACCAACTGGCGGGCGAGGGAGGCCAGCCGTGGTGGAAACCCCGGTCCGGAGGGGTCGGTGACGAAGCTGATGTCGGCCGAGATGAACCAGCACATCTACGAGACGTGCATGGACATCGTCGGTGCCGGCGGGATGCTCTACGAGGCCGGCTACGAGCGCAAGAGGCCAGACGGCCTGCGTGGTTCTGACTCACATGTGAGGTACGCCTTCCTGCGCGCCCGGGCCAACACCATCGAGGGTGGCACCTCCGAGGTGATGCGCAACATCCTGGGCGAGCGGGTCCTGGGCCTGCCCGGTGATGTCCGGGTCGACAAGGAACTCCCGTGGTCAGAGGTTCCCCGGAACTGATCGGACCATGTCGGTGACCTGATGCCCCTGAACACCCTGCTTGACAGGCACTCGACCTACCGCCCGGACCACCCGGCCCTGGTCTTCAACGAAGAGCGGGTCACATGGGCTGAGTTGCGCCGCAGGGTCGACAGCCTCATCCACCAACTCAGGGCAGAGGGTCTGGAGGTGGGCGACAAGGTGGCCCTCATCCTGGACAACTGCCTCGAGGTACTCGAGATGTACCACGCAGCCGCCAAGGCCGGGTTCGTAGTGGTTCCTCTCAGCCCAATGCTGCGTGGCAGTGGCTTGACGACGCTCGTCAACGATTCCGATGTCGTGGCCGTGGTCACGATGCAGCGCATGGTTGAGCATCTTGAGCCGGTTCGTTCCGGCCTTGTGAACGTGGCAGGGGACCGGTTCTTTCTGGTTGACGGTGGGGCGGACGGATACCGCAGGTATCCCGACACATCTGTTGAGCCACCCGAGCCGGTCCCTGCAGCCGACCTGACCGATGACGACCTTTACAACATCATCTACTCCAGCGGAACGACCGGGCTGCCGAAGGGGATCGTCCACACCCACGGAATTCGCGAGGCGTATGCCACGGGCCATGCAACCGGTTGTCGGATCCACCCTGAGAGCGTTGCGGTCCATTCGGGATCGCTCGTGTTCAACGGTGCGTTCCTGACGCTCATGCCGGCCATGTACCTGGGCTGCACCTTCGTGCTCATGGAGGCATTCGACCCTGCGGGGCTGATCGACGTGATGATTGCCAACGACGTGACGCATGCGGTGCTGGTGCCCTCCCAGATCATCCAACTGCTGGCCGATCCCGCCTTTGACGAGGCGCACATTCCCTCCCTCGAGATGGTCCTGACCGTCGGCGCTCCGCTTCACCTGGAGCACAAGGAGGAACTCGTGCGCCGTATGCCGAAGCGGTTCTACGAGCTGTACGGCCTGACCGAGGGTCTCTGCACAGTGCTCGACCGCGATGCACCCCATTCGAAGCTGGGATCGGTTGGGGTGCCTCCGCCTCTCTACGAGCTGAGGATCGTGGATGACGACGGCAACGACGTACCGGTCTGCGAGGTGGGTGAGATCGTGGGCCGCGGGCCGGTGCTGATGCCTGGCTACTACAAGCGCCCGGACCTGACCGCAGAGGCCATTCGTGACGGCTGGCTCCACAGCGGAGACCTGGGGCGACTGGACGAGGACGGCTACCTCTACCTGGTTGACCGTAAGAAGGACATGATCATCTCGGGTGGCGTCAACGTCTATCCGCGCGATATCGAAGAACTCGTCGTGGCGCACCCATCGGTCAGGGATGTGGCCGTGTTCGGCGCGCCCCACCCCCAGTGGGGTGAGCACCCCGTGGCGGCCGTGGTGCTCGACGAAGAGGTCGACCTCGAAGAGGTCAGGTTATGGGTGAACGAGCGGGTCGAGGCCCGCTACCAGAAGGTGGGCGTGGTCTACGTCGTCGACGCTTTTCCGGTGAACGTGGCCGGCAAGACCCTTCGGCGGGTGCTGCGCGATGACTACCTGGAGGGCTGAGGCTCAGGCCCTGCGCCAGGTGGTTCCGGCCGGCGTGTCCTCCAGTTGGATTCCCCTTGTGGTGAGGGCTTCGCGGATGCTGTCGGCCTGGGCGTAGTCGCCTGCGGCCTTGGCTGCGCTCCGGTCCGCCACCATGGCGTCGATCTCTGTGGCCTCCGGGTCCGGTGCCGACGACCCCCGGGAACCCAGGCCGAGGCCGAGCACCGAAGCGAGGGTTGTGACGGTGCTGGCAAGGGCTGCGGCGCCGGTTTCGTCCTCGATGTCGATGGCCCTGTTGGCATCTCGGACAGCGTCGAAGATGACCGCTACCGCCGCCGGTGTGCCCAGGTCGTCATCCATGGCCGAGCGGAACCGCTCGACGACACCCGGGTCCGGTTCCGATGGCGGAAGGTCGGCCTGACCGATGCGGTCGGCGAAGGTGTCGAGGCGTCCGAGTGCAGCAGCGGCTTGGTCGAGGGTGTCGGACCCGATCTCCATGGTGCGCCGGTAGTGGGTCTGCAGCACGAGCAGCCGGAGTGCTCTGGGGTCCCATGCCTCGAGCAGGTCGCCCAGGGTCGTGAAGTTTCCCAGCGACTTCGACATCTTCTCGCCGCCGACCTGGACCATGCCGTTGTGCACCCAGTGGGTGGCGAATGCCCGTTCGCAACCGAGTGCCTCGGCACGCTCGTTCTCGTGGTGGGGAAAGATCAGGTCGTCGCCACCGCCGTGGATGTCGAAGCCGTCGCCCAGCAGGTCCAGCGACATCGCGACGCACTCGATGTGCCAGCCGGGGCGACCGGGCCCCCACGGTGAGTCCCATGAGGGCTCACCCGCCTTTGCGGCCTTCCAGAGGGCGAAGTCCAGCGGGTCGGCCTTGTCGTCGTCGACGTCGACACGGGCACCGGCCCCCTCGCGCAGTTCCTCGGGAGACCGGTGGACGAGGGCGCCGTACTCGGGTAGGCGGTCGACGGCGAAGTAGACGCCTGAGTCGGTCGTGTAGGCCATCTCCCTGTCGACCAGGTCGGCTACCACAGCAATCATCTGCTCCACGTACTCGGTGGCCCTCGGTCGAAGGTCGGGGTGGGCGATGTTGAGGAGGTCCATCTGGTCGATGAAGGCCCTCTCGAAGCGGGCTGCCAACTCAGGCTCAGTGGAGCCCTCTTCTGCCGCCCTGGCGATGATCTTGTCGTCGATGTCGGTGATGTTGGAGGCCGAGCAGACCTTGTAGCCGGACCAGCGCAGGTACCTGACCAGGATGTCGAATGCAAGGGTGCTGCGGGCGTGGCCCAGGTGTGGCAGGTCGTAGACGGTCGGCCCACACCAGTAGACGGACGCCTTCCCGGGGTCGCGGGGGACGAAGTCGGTCTTGTCGCCGGTGAGGCTGTCGGTGAAGCGCAGCACCGGGTCAGGATACGCGGAAGGGGGCCCTGGAGTGGGGGTGCCTGCCGCAGGTCAGGTCGTACGTACCCATGACTCTGGAACGCTCTCATCGAGGCGGATGCCCAGCAGGCCCGCTGCCTCGGTCAGGCCTGCTGCCGAGCCGGGGTCCTTACCGGCCCCGGCCAGGATGGCCCCAGCCAACATGTCGAGGGCATCACGTGCGGCGGCGGTGTTGAGGTCGTCGTCCAGGGCATTCCTGATCGTCGCCAGGGTCGGAGCGGGGTCAGGGCCGGTCGGCCTACCTGCGGCGGTGATGAGTCGGTCGAGGCGTGTGACCCCGTCGTCGATGTCGTGGTCGAACCACTCGAAGCCCGCCCGGTAGTGGTGGGCCAGCAGCGACAGGCGGATTGCCCTCGGGTCGTGGAGATGACGCAGGTTGCGAATGAAGACCAGGTTGCCCAGCGACTTGGACATCTTGATGCCCTCGTAGGAGACCATTGCCACGTGCATCCAGTGGCGTGTCAGCGGCACCCCGTTTGCCGCCCCGCTCTGGGTCTCCTCACACTCGTGGTGGGGGAACACCAGGTCGTCGCCGCCACCATGCAGGTCAATGGTCTGGCCCAGCTCTGCCATGGCCATCGCCGAGCACTCGATGTGCCAGCCGGGCCGCCCTGGGCCGAACGGTGAGTCCCATGACGGTTCGTCGTCGGCGCTGGCCTGCCAGAGGATGAAGTCCAGCGGGTTCCGTAGGCGCGGATCGTCGGGGTTGGCGCCGCGTTCCGCGGCATAGGCGACCATGGTCGCCTCGTCGTAGCCGGACACCGATCCGAAGCCCTCCCAGGTGGAGGTGTCGAAGAAGGTCGTTCCCTCAACGGTGTAGGTATGCCCGGTCGACTCGAGGCGATCAATCAGGTTGAGTATGGACTGGATGGACTCGGTGGCCCTGGGTTCGGCTGAAGCCGGTCGAAGGTCGAGCGCTGCGAGGTCCTCGTGGAAGCTTGCGACCTCGCTGGCGGCCAGGTTCAGGTAGTCCACGCCGAGTTCCCGGGCTTTGCCGAGGATCGAGTCGTCGACGTCGGTCACGTTGCGGACCATGTGCACCTCGTGGCCCAGGTCCTCTAGGCGCCTGATTACCAGGTCGAACGTCAGGTAGGTGAACGCATGGCCCAGGTGGGTGGCGTCGTAGGGGGTGATGCCGCACACGTACATGGTGACGGTCGGGCCCGGCTCGAATGGCACGACCTCGCCGCGGGCCGTGTCGAACAGGTGCATGGTCATGGGGGCGCACGGTAGCGGGCGTACCGCTGTCTGTTCGTGCCCGGTCCGGCGGCCGGGGCCGGTCCTCAGGTTCGTTCGAAGGGGACCGAGTGCTCCCAGTCGGCGAGGAGTGTCCGTATTGCCATGACCACCAGCAGAGGTTGGTCGAGCATCATGTGGTGCCCTGCCTGCGGAATCTCGATGACCGGCGCCACACGGCCCAGCTGTTCGTACATGTAGGCACCGATGTCGGCTGTCACGAGGCCGTGTTCGGCCCGGAACAGGGCGATCCGACAGGTCACCTGCTGCAGCAGTTCATTGGCCGTCGACCGGGGTGACAGGAAGATGCGCGGGTCGAACTTCCAGGTGACGCCACCTTCAACCTCCGTGAGGGAGTTTGCAGCGATATGGTCCATCAGGAAGGGCTCGCAGTGCTCCTGTTCTGGCACGGTCCGGAAGCGCGCTATCGCGGCATCCCGGTCCGGGTAAACCTTGGGGTTGGCGAACTGGCTCCGGGTGGTGGTCTCCATCTCGGGATCCGGCTTCCGAACGGCAGAGTCCAGAATTACGGCTCCGGCGATCTGGTCGCCCCGCGTGGCAGCCGTGGCGAGGGCCACGAAGCCACCCATGGAGTGGCCGATCACGATCGGCGGTCCGGCCATGTCGGCGTCCCGTGCGACCGTGACGACCTCGTCGCACCATGCCTCCAGCGAGTACCTGTCCCTCCTGTCGCTGTCGCCGTGGCCAGACATGTCGATTGCAGCGGCCCGGTATATGCCCGCGAACTGGGCTGCGATGTGTGTCCACCAATGGGCATGGGCCGCACCACCGTGTACGAACACCAGGCCCGGGCAGTTCGGCTCACCCCAGACCAGGTAGTGGATGTCAGTCCCGCTGACTTGAACAGTCCGGTCCTCATATTCGACGGCCATGGCAGCCGAGTACCAGTCCGGTGCTGTCTGGTTTGGAGGTTTGGCTTCGTTCATGTTCTCTTTCGGCCGCTTGCGCCCTCGACAGGAATCGAACCTGTGGCCTACCGCTTAGGAGGCGGTCGCTCTATCCGACTGAGCTACGAGGGCGGGGGAGGCGCGTTATGTGGCGCGTTACTGCTGATAACGGCCAGTGTCGCTGTGAAGGCTATAGGCGGGGTTGGTTTGCTTCCTTGGGATTCGACTTTGGAGGGGGTGTGGCTGTTTTGGGGCGCGGCAAAGCCACCTCGAAGGATTCTGCAAACGTCGTGTCGACCCAGGTGTACAAGGTCACCTTGCCAAACCCCTTGGCGCAATGGCTTCCACAGGTGGCGTAGTCGACGGGACTGTGCGTCGTAGATTAGTCGGCAGGCATTTTCAATGCTTCGGAAACTCCCAAAGTCCTCGATAGGGCTCCTGGCGGGACGGTATGGCACCAAGGTGAGAGGACGAGAGGTCAATGTTGTTCTTGGCACTGGCGGAAATCCGTCGGAATGTGGGCCGGTTCTGCGTGCTTGTCGCTGCGATAACGATGTTGGTTTTCTTGATCTTGTTCCAACAGTCTCTGAAAAACGGTTTGGTTACATCTTTCGTGGGAGCGATTCGGAACCAATCAGCTCCAATCCTGGTGTACTCGATCGATGGTCAGCGAGTGATCCAGAGCAGCTCAATCACTCCATCTCTCGAAAAAGCGGTGCGAAGTCACGACGCCATCGAATCGATCGGTCGTATCGGTCAGGGAACATTCACGGTCCGAGCAGGTCAACACCGGTTTGACACGACGATTCTGGGATTCGAAAAACGCAACCTGGGGGCTCCCACGGATCTGGTAGCGGGCAGATACCCCAACCGGGGCGAGGCAGTAGGAAGTGAGTCTGACTCTTCCGAAGGGTTCGGAATCGGCGATGTCGTGGTGGTCGAACCAGGTGGCCTGCAGATCAAGATCGTCGGAATTGCCAAAGAAGTGCAGTTGAACGCAGGTCCAACGCTGTTCACGCCCTATGAGACCTATGAAGATGCTGTGAGCGCAGTCAATCCCGACGCCGGCACCCCCCTGCCCAACGTCTTGGCAATTGCCCCAGCCGACAATGTGAGTCCAGCTGTGGTCGTCGATCAAGTGAACGCCATCTCACCCGACCTTGATGCACTCGAACGCGACGCAGCGGCTGATAACACGCCAGGGGTGTCACAGGTTCAGCAATCGTTCCAAGTGATTTTTCTTCTCTACGGACTGGTCATTCCATGCGTCGTTGGACTGTTCTTCTTGATCATTACTTTCCAAAAGAGCCGAGCGCTGACACTGCTGCGAGCGATCGGCGCTCCTCCTAGACGCCTAGTGGTTTCTCTTCTAATCCAAGCCGTGGCGGTTACCAGTGCTGGCTTTGTACTCGGAGTAGCTCTCTACTGGCCACTTTCAACCCGACGTTTAGGAGGAATCCCACTGAAGTTTGAGACTACGGCAGTGTTCGCATGGGCGATTGTGTTATTGGTTCTCGGAGTCGGTAGTTCTCTCGTTGCCGCCCGACGGGTACTCGCAATTGATCCGATTGAAGCAGCAACCGGGGGTGCCTCTCGATGAAGACCGCCTGGTTAGAACTGCGGCGGCACCCATCGAGGTTCTCCGCTGCAACTGCCATCTTGACGCTCATCGCCATCTTGTTGATGTTCCTTGGTGGTCTGCTGGACGGACTAATCAAGAATGCAACCGGTGCAGTTAGCGCCATTGATGCAGACGCGATCATCTTCTCAGAGTCTGCCCACTCGTCATTTCTTCGAAGCCGCATCGAACCTGGAACTAGCACTGCCATTAGAGATCATCTTGACTCGCAAGTAGGTGGACTCGGCGTGGTTCTCCTCGGTGCCCGCATCCCTCATAGAGGACCCCGCGACCTCACCAGTGTCGCCGTCTGGGGTTATGAGATCAGCCCCACCGGCGTACCCAAGCCTGCCGGGCCAGGCAGGGCCTGGGCTGACCGGAGCCTGAAAACCAACGGCCTAGAGGTCGGCGATGAACTACTGGTCGGCTCAGAACGAACCCCGCTGACTATTGCCGGTTGGGTCGACAACACCTCATACAACGGCCAAGCATCTCTTTGGACTGACATTGGCACCTGGCGGGGAATTCTCAACAAGAACCGGCCTGACGCCGCTTTAGCCAACGGGGTTTTCCAGGCTCTCACCGTCTCCGGCCCCGATTCACTGACCGAACGCGAGGTGCTCAACACCCTCACCAGGGCACTTGGGGAGGGTTACACCGCTCTGACAGTTTCCGAGACGCGAGACGCCATCCCGGGTGTTACCGAACAACAAGCCACCTTCAATCAGATCCTCGGGGTGACCCTGGTAATAGCGCTACTGGTCATCGCGCTGTTCTTCGCCCTAGTAACCGTCGAACGGACCGGCCTGTATGCAGTCTTCAAAGCAATAGGGGCCAGTTCAAGGTACATCTTTGCCGGACTCATTGTTCAAGCAACCCTGGTCACAGCAATTGCCGCCACCTTGGCAACGGTGACGGTGCTGGTGCTCAATGCCTCGATCCCAGCGGGTTCAATCCCTCTATTCATCTCACCACAGCGGATTGTCTCTAGCACCGCTTCGCTTCTCTTCGCGGCAGTAGTCGGGTGCACATTTTCGCTGCGTCGAGTCCTACGCATTGACCCTGCCACTGCCCTCGGAGATTCGCTATGACCACACCGCCAACACCTGCGCTCGAGATGCTCAACGTTCGAAAGACCTACTCCATAGCTGATACCGAGGTCACCGCACTCGACCACGGAACCCTTACTGTGGCCCAGGATGAGATCGTTGCCCTAGTTGGTCCTTCTGGATCGGGCAAGACCACTTTGTGCTCCATCGCGGGGGGCATCCTCTCCGCGACCAGCGGTACCGTGATTGTCAACGGTGAGGACATCACCGATCATGGAGCTGGGCAACTCACGAAATTTCGGCAACAACAAATTGGGTTCGTCTTCCAGACCGTGAACCTCGTACCCTTTCTCACCGCCCGCGAGAATCTATTGATCGTCGACGAGATGGGCCGTCGAGAAAGAAGCAAGGCCCGCCAGAGAGCAGACCGACTCCTAGACGAACTTGGCCTCGCCGATCGCTCCGGAAGCCTGCCCGGCCAACTTTCAGGCGGCCAACGTCAACGCGTCGCTATCGGACGAGCCCTAATGAATGAGCCCAGTTTGGTGCTCTTTGACGAACCAACCTCTTCACTTGATACCGAGCTGGGGTCACAGGTAATGGAACTAATCCGTAAGGAAATGAAGGCCAGGGGTACTTCAGCCATAGTTGTCACCCACGATGGTCGCATCACCAGTTACTGCGACCGCACCGTTCAAATCGTTGACGGCGTACTCGACGTCAAGACCTAACGCTGAAGGTCGAGTAAGCCTGTGTTCGTCTAATCACGCGCAGTCTGTGCAATCGACGCACGCTGCCGCACCTGCTAACGGGCCGGTGGGTCTCGGAATGCCCAGTACCCTCAGGCAGTCGCCAGACAGGAGCTCTTCGAAGTTGACCAGCTCCTCGGCGCGCCCGGCAAGAAATACCACGCAAGCGGCGAGGAATAGGAGCGAGCTGACGGTGAGCAGCAAGTCACCGTCTCGGATCGACTCCACCACGAACACCACGGCACAGGTCAGGAACAACCACCAACTCAGGGCTTCGCTGTCAATGTGTACGGACTACAGCCTGCCAGAGCCGGCCATGCGGTTTTCAGGTCTAGTGGTACGCCCCCCGACGCACGAGATGATTCTTGGACTCATGCTCTAGCGACCCCCGTAACGATGCACGCCCCCCGGGACACGCAAGAGTCTTAGTAACCTCCCAGAACCCCCTCCGTTGAAGGGGACTTGTGCACCCCCCCCTGGAAACTTGATTTGGTTCCGTGCGGAGCAAGAGAGAAGGTAGCCAGTTGTGATCGTGAACAAAGTTCTGACAAGCGTGGTTACTTTGACGTTCTTTGCCGCTGGATGCGGCGGGAGTGCGGATACAACTGCCCCCGCAACGACTGTGGCGCCTACGACGACGACTGTGGCGCCTACGACGACTGTGGCGCCTACGACGACGACTGTGGCGCCTACGACGACGACTGTGGCGCCTACGACGACGACTGTGGCGCCTACGACGACGACTGTGGCGCCTACGACGACGACTGTGGCGCCTACGACGACGACTGTGGCGCCT
>Ga0208896_1000047_pt1 | contig 63719 bp, 56 predicted proteins | sample ETNtaG_27_FD_185778 | JGI IMG/M metagenome (GOLD analysis project Ga0208896, IMG submission 185778) | Marine microbial and viral communities from oxygen minimum zone, Eastern Pacific Ocean - ETNP201406SV63 (SPAdes) (version 2) | ecosystem: Environmental > Aquatic > Marine > Oceanic ... | reverse complement strand
TCATTGGGAATACCCAAGAAAGCCACATCACCACTGATCGCGTTCAAAGAACGAATCTGGATCGCCTCACCAGGACCAACCTCGACACTCCCCAAAGACCCATCACCCAGATGCTCACCAACCGTGGAAACCTCCACAGGAGCAGCAGGCGGAGCCGTAGCAGGCGGAGCCGTAGTAGCAGCCGCAGCAGCCGGAGCCGCAGTCGTGGCAGCCGCAGCAGCCGGAGCCGCAGTCGTAGCAGCCGGAGCCGCACCATCATCATCGCTATCGGAACCACAGGCCGACGCAATGAGCGCGAACCCCAGTACCAACGCGACCGTCAATCGTAAATGTCTTGCCATTTCGGAATGTCCTCCATCCATACCGGATATAAGTCACACAGGTTGGGTGGTGTCCAAAAAGGCGCCCAGAGGCGCCACAACGAAACCCCCACAGGTGCAACGCGAGGCACTCTAGCCACGACTTCCAACAATGGGAAGAGGTAGTCCCAATTTGCCACCATGTGGTAAGGGCCCAATCAGCGGCACTGACGCCACGGTTCGCCGGGGATCACGGAACTACGGTGAACGGCCCGAACCAACCGGCTAGCCAGCCGACAGAGAATGAGGACCGGAATGGCCGACAGACACTTTCTGGAAACCGCCTACGACCTCGAGACCACCGAGCAGGTACGCGCCCACTACGAAGCCTGGTCAACCACCTACGACACGGAGATAGAAGAGGAGAACAATTACGCCCAGCCGGCTCGATGCGCTACAGCCCTTGCCTCCACCCTCACACCCGATGGCGTCCGCGTTCTCGATGTCGGCTGTGGCAGCGGCCTCTCAGGGCTAGCACTGCGGGAGGTCGGATTCACTGCGATCGACGGCTGCGACCTGTCGCCGGCGATGCTGGAGCTCGCCGGGGAGACGGGTGTCTACGACCATCTGTTCGAAGCCGACCTGAACCAACTACTGGAGCCACCGCACAGTACCTACGACGCAGTAGCAGCTGTAGGCGTCTTTTCGTTCGGTCACCTGAAAGCCACTGTGCTACGTGGCCTGCTGGCCGTTCTCAGGCCCGGAGGTGCCCTGGTCATTGGCCTCAACGACCACTTCTGGGGTGAGGGCAGCATTCCCGCTGAGCTCAACTCGATCGAAGCCGACGGCACCGCCGAGGTGGTATTTCGCGAACACGGCGACCACCTCCCGGGGGCTGGTATCGAGGGCTGGCTGGTCGTGTTGTCCAAACTGGGGCACACCGCCTGAACCCGACCCCCCCACCGGTCCAGCCGCTCAACTCTGGGCGTGCTGCCAACCAAACCGTCCCTTGATGCACAGGTGACCGCTAGTCACCGAATGGTCGGCGGGAGAGGTGACCTTCACGATCGAGTTGTCCTGTACATGGAGTTCAAGGTTGCAACCGACCCCGCAGAATGCACAGACGGTAGTGGTCACCTGCTGGGAGTCCTCGTCCCAGGTGCCGTCGGCACGCATGTCGAACTCCGCCCTGAAGACCAGGGCCCCGGTAGGGCACACGCCGATGCAGTTACCGCAGTAGACGCACGCTGAGTCGGGTAGGGCCACATCGGACTCAGTCGAGATGTGGGCGTCAAAGCCCCGTCCGGCCGTGGCGATCGCATAGGTGTGTTGCGCATCGTCGCCACAGGCCTCGACACACTTGTAACAGAGGATGCAGCGCTCGTAGTCGCGCACGTACAGGTCGTCCTGCACCTTCGGTGGTTGGGCGACCGTGGCGATCTCATCACGATCTCCCATCCGCTCGGGCCTCACGCCGTAGTGCTCCATCCACGCATGCACAGAGGTGTCGGCACGATCCATCTCGACGGACGATGCCAGCAGTTCGTAGACCATCTTCCGGCTCGTACGTACCCGCTCGGAGTCAGTTGACACAACCATTCCGGGCTCGACCGGACGGGAACACGACGGAACCAGCACCCGTGACCCCTCGACCTCGACGACACACACACGGCACACGTTCACAGGCGTAAGGTTCGATGCCCAACAGAGCGTTGGTGTGTCGATGTCCTCGCGGCGGCATGCATCCAGGATGGTCGACCCCTCAGGCACCTTCACGACGTTGCCGTCGATGGTCAACTGCACGAGAGGACGTGGTTCTCCCAGGTTGACCTCGTTCACGAAACACCACCCAGCAGGCCCAGGTCGATGGCTGAACGAACGGCCCCTGATGCCGTCTGTCCCAGCCCACAGATCGAGGCATCGCGCATCACGGATCCGAGGTCATCCAGCAGGTCGCGCTCATCCGGGAACGATCCTCCCCCGTCGAGTCGCACAAGGACCTCTTCTTGCCGCACGGTCCCCACACGACACGGTACGCACTGTCCACAGGACTCGTCTCTGAAAAACTCCGCTATCCGGCGCACGGTGTCGACGATGTCGTCCTTCTGGTCAAAGACCATCACCACACCGGAACCCAGGGACAGACCCGCCTCGCGGGTTGCCTCAAGGGTGAGGGGAAGATCCATCTGGTCGGGTCCCACGAACGAACCTGCCGTCCCACCCAACAACACAGCCCTCAACTCGCTGCCATCGACCAGCCCACCGGCCTTCTCGATGACGTCTCCGAGGGTGACACCGAACTCATGCTCGTAGGTACCCGGCACCGAAACCCTGCCGCTCACGCAGAACAGGCGGGTACCGGGCGAGCGCTCGGTTCCAAGCGCCGCATATGCCCCACCACCGTCACGGGCGATGGAAAGGACGTTCACGAGGGTCTCGACGTTGTTAATTACGGTCGGCTCACCGAACAGACCGTGGGTGGTGGGGAACGGAGGCTTGTTCCTGGGCTCGCCCCTGTAGCCCTCGATCGAGTTGAACAGGGCCGTCTCCTCGCCACATATGTATGCGCCGGCCCCCCTCCTCAGTTGAATGTCGAACCGATGCCCCGAGGCGGCCACGTCATCGCCCAGGAGGCCGGCACCCCTGGCCGCATCGATGGCTGCGGTCAGACGGGCAGCGGCCACCGGGTACTCCCCGCGCACGTAGATCCAGCCCTGCTCTGCCCCCACCGTGAGCCCAGCGATTGTCATGGCCTCGACAATCGCGAACGGATCGCCCTCCATGAGGGTCCGGTCCTTGAACGTTCCCGGCTCGGACTCGTCGGCATTGCAGACAACGTGCTTCGGGCGACCCACCTGGTCGGCAACCGCCTGCCACTTCACCCCTGTCGGGAACGCCGCCCCACCGCGCCCCGAGAGACCCGAGGCCGTCAGTTCCCTGACTACCCCACCCGGTCCCATCGCCAGTGCCGCCTCGAGAGCCGAGTATCCGCCATTCGCCCGGTAGTCGTCGAGGCTGCCTGGATCCACAACACCGACTCGTGCCAGGAGATGGAGGTTGCCCGACCCTGCCTGTGGGAGAACGACCGCCGCTGACGAACTGGACGACCCGATCGCAGCCTCGACATCAGCCACCGGTGCGGGGGCAACCGACAGGTCGTCGACACCTGTTCGCTGGACCAGGGCGGCAGGCCCACGCTCACACTGCCCAAGGCACGGGCTGGGCCGCACATGGTGACCTGCACCGCGAAGGTCCTCGATCAGCCCCATCGCCCCAACACCACGACAAGCGATGTCGTCACAGACATGGACGGTGGAATCTGCCACAGGTTCGGAGTGGCTGAACAGGTGGTAGAACGTCGACACCCCATAGGCCTCGGCCGGTGAAACCTCAAGCACCCGACACACATGGTCGAGGCCCCCGGGGCTGATCCAACCAACAGCCCGCTGGAGAGCGTGCAACGCAGGAAGCAACAGGTTGCGCCGCGCCGCAGCGCGGTGCCGGCCTCCCAACACCAGACGTTCACCGACGACCAAGGTGGCCGGGCCGACCCCGGCGACCACCGCGTCGACTGCGGCCACCTCCGCACCGGTCGGCGCCGTCGTTCCAAATCGAAGGTCAGGCACCGGCAGCCACGTCCAACTTCTCGACACGAATCGCCGCCGCCTTGAACTCGGACGTGCCCGACCTGGTGTCCCACGCATCGCTGGTCAACTGGTTCACATCAGCACTCTCGGGAAAGTGGAACGTCGTGAACGCCAGACCCACAGGCAAGTCAGGATCCACCGCCACGGTCATCTCGATCGAACCCCGCCGCGACGAGACCATGACCCTGTCACCCCGCGCCAGCCCAAGTGACCCGGCATCATCGGCAGAGAGTTCCAGCGCATCACCGGACCGGATCGGAGAGTTGAACTTCCCGGACTGGACACCGGTGTTGTAGGAGTCGAGTACGCGCCCCGTCGTGAGCCGCAGGGGGAACTCGTCGGTCAACTGGTCCACCGGTGGATGGTCGTCGACACATGAGAAGGGCGCCCGCCGACCACCAATCGGTCGCTCCCACAGGCGACCGTGCAGGAACGGTGTGCCCGGGTGGCCCTCATCGGGACACGGCCACTGGATGCCACCCACGTCCTCGAGTCGCTGCCACGACATCCCGCCGTGCATCGGTGAGACCGACCGGAGTTCATCCCAGAGTTCCTCTGCAGTCGGTCGGCCCCAGGCAGATCCCATCCGCTCTGCCACGTCGGCAATCACGTCGATCTCCTGACGGGCCTCGCCAGGCGGCCTTACAGCCGCTCGGGTGCGCTGCACACGGCGTTCACTGGATGTGACAGTTCCGTCGGACTCGGCCCAACCGAGGGCAGCCGGAAGCACGACATCGGCCATCTCGGCGGTCCTTGTCATAAACACGTCCTGGACCACGAGGTGGTCAAGGCGACCCAGCATCTCCCTGGCGTGGTTTACGTCGGCCTCGGAGTCGGCCGGGTTCTCGCCGATGACCCATACGGCCCTGAGATCTCCCCGCCCCATTGCCTCGAACATCTGCGTCAGGTGCCACCCAGGCTCTGGTGGAATCGTGGTTCCCCATTCTCCTTCAAACCGGGCCCGCACGTCGTCATCGGCCACATCCTGGAACCCGGGCAACTTGTTGGGTAGGGCGCCCATGTCGCCGCCTCCCTGCACGTTGTTCTGACCCCTCAGAGGCACCAGGCCCGACCCCCAGCGTCCAACATGCCCGGTCAACAGGGCCAGGTTGCACAGGGCGAGGACGTTGTCGACCGCCGTGTGGTGTTCGGTAATGCCCAGCGTCCACATGAGCTGAGCGGTGGCCGCACCTGCGTAACCGCGGGCAAGGTCGCGAATCGCCTCAGGCGGCACACCAGTCACCTCGGCCGTCCTGTCAAGGGTCCAGGGCTCCACGTGGGAGGCGAAGTCCTCGTAACCCACGGTCGCGTTCTCCACGAACTCGACATTGACAAGGTCGGCGTGGATGATCTCCCTCGCCACGCCGTTTGCGAGCGCGATGTCGGTTCCGACGTTAAGGCCCAGCCACATGTCGGCGAACCTGGCAGAGGTGGTCCGGCGTGGGTCAACAACCCACATGCGAGCTCCGGCGTCAACTCCCTTGAGGAGGTGGTGGAAGAAGATCGGGTGCGCCGCCCGGGCATTGGACCCCCAGAGGACGATTGCGTCTGTTCCCTCTATCTCGGCATACGCGGAAGTTCCACCTCCTGCTCCGAAGACCGTCGCCAGACCGACGACGCTGGGTGCGTGTCAAGTTCGATTACAGCTGTCGATGTTGTTTGACCCGATGACCGTTCGGGCAAACTTCTGGGCTGCGTAGTTGACCTCGTTGGTGGTCTTGGAACAGCTGAACATACCGAACGCCGTGGAGCCGTGGGTGTCGACCACCGACCGGAATCCCCGGGCAGCTAGGTCGAGTGCCTCGTCCCAGGTGGCATCGCGGAGCACCCCGTTCTCTCGCACCATCGGCGTGGTCAGACGCTGGCCCATCTGCTCTCCAATCGCGAATGTCCGACTCCCGGTCACTGAAGTCGGCGAGAACCTACCGCACCGGGCTGACGACCGTTCGTAGTTCAGCGGCCCTTCCAGGCTGGTTCACGCTTCTCGGTGAATGCCCTTGGCCCTTCGTCGGAGTCCTCTGACGCCAGCATCTGCTCATATGCCTCCAGCCCACCCGACCTCATCGCCCCAAACGCCTCCTGGAGTGGGAGATGTCCCGTCAGTCGGGCCACGGCCATGGCCGCCCCGACAGCAAGTGGTGCCGCTGAGACGATCCTTCCCGCAAGGTTCCGTGCCACATCCATCAACTCGTCAGCCGGTACAACCGCGTTCACAAGGCCCCATCGCATCGCCTCAGCCGCATCCATTCGCCTTCCGGCATACAGCACCTCGTTTGCTACCACCGGAGGAAGGACCCTGGGAAGGCGCACCGCACCTGCATCGGGAATCAGCCCGAGACCGGTCTCCGGGAGAAAGAACTCGGCATGCCCAGCTGCCACGACGAGCTCGGCGGCAAGTGTGATCTCAAACCCGCCACCTACCGCCAGCCCGTTGACCGCACAGATCACGGGCTTGTTGCGCTCAGGCAACTCGGTGAACCCACCAAACCCACCTTCTCCGTAGTCGGCCTCGAACTCCTCGCCTTCGGCTGCTGCACGGAGGTCCCAGCCCGCAGAGAAGAACCTGTCACCGGCACCGGTGAGAATGGCGACCCTCAGATCCGGATCGTCACGAAAGTCAGCGAAGACACGACCCAACTCCCGACTGGTCTCAGCATCAATCGCATTTGCCCGTGGTCGATCCAGGGTGACCTCTATTACGGCCCCGTCTACCCGGGTCTGAACGGCCTCGGTCATTCGTGCACCTCCATGGTGATCAGGGCATCAACGGCTACAGCTCCGTCACCAAGGACGAGCAGGGGGTTGATCTCCACCTCGACCAGGTCCGGCTTGTCCAGAACAAGGCTGCGCAGCGACTCCACAACCTTGATGATCGCATCCAGGTCGGCAGCCCGCCGACCTCTGTGCCCCGCCAATATGGGCCAGATGGCCAGGCCCTCGAGCGCCGCCACGACCTCTGCCGCCGATGCCGGCAGCAACAGACTCCGTGTGTCGGCCATCACCTCGACCAGGATCCCACCTACTCCCATAGTGAGAAGCCACCCGACGGGTGGTTCCCTGCGTACAGCCACCAGCATCTCGACAAGGGCACCATCGACCTGCTGTTCGACGAGGACCTGCCCGCCCATCCGATCCGCTGCCTCCTGAACGGACGCAGAATCGACCAGGTCAAGGGCAACTCCACCTGACTCGGTCTTGTGGGCGCCCCCGGAACGCTTCACGACCACAGGCCGGCCGATCCGCTCTGCTGCCCGGGCTGCTTCACCGGCATCAACCAACTCGCTGTTCGGTACCCGGATTCCGACTTCCGACAGAAGGGACTTGGCCTCGTACTCGGTGATGGTCACCGGTGGGTACGACAGCCCACCAACCCGGTCGACCGCCGGGAGCTGACGGCGCCTGCCCCACCAGCCTGCCGCCTCGAGGCCCGACAACGCTGGCGTAATCCCTCGAACGGCAACCTGGCCTGCGGCGACGGCAATCTCCTCGGCCTCTGGTGGCATGTTCTCAGCCATCGACGATGCCACCACTCCCGCTGTACCCGTCTGCTGAGCGGCGTCCAGGAAGGCACGCAGGGTGGGCCACCAGTCCGAGCCGTCCAGGTCGGAGCGCGGAAAGTCGAGAACCAGCACCGCCGCGTCAACGGGCCCGTCCATGACCTCGGTGAAGCACCTGGTGAGACGGGCCTCGTCACCCCAGATGAACGTGTGGTAGTCGAGTGGATTAGACACGGTCACCAGATCCGTGAGCGTGTCGGCGATTCGGCTGGCATGGGCCGGTTCGAACTCCGGGAACTCCAGGTCCAGGGTCTCCGAACTGTCGGCGACCACCGAGGCCTCACCCCCTGAGCAGCTCAGGCTCACTATCCGCCGACCTGGCAGCGGTCCGAGCTTCTCCATTACGAGGAGTGTGTCCAGGAGCTCTGGTATCGAGCGGACCCTGCGAACTCCCGACCTGTCAAAAAGGGCCCCGTAAGCAGCCTCGTTGCCCACAAGCGATGACGTGTGGGATGCGGCAATGAGCGCACCCTGATCCGATGATCCGGTCTTGAGGACGACGATTGGAATACCCGCCTCCAGGGCCACATGGCAGGCGGCCTCGAACCTGGCGACATCACCAAGCGCCTCCACATGGAGACCGATCCCGGACACCGATGGGTCGCCCACCAACGCCTCCAGACAGTCCTCGACCCCCAGCCCAGCCTGATTGCCGAGCGTGAGGACGTGGCTGATACCCATGGCACGGTCCTGCATCGTCAGGTTCAGGCCGATGTTCCCACTCTGAGTGACCAGGGCTACACCGCGGTCCACCCGGGACAGCCCCTGCTGGTCGGGCCACAGCGCTGCCCCGACCGTTGCAGAAACGGTTCCGTAGCAGTTGGGGCCGACAAGTGGCATGTCGCCCGCAGCGGCAACCAGAGCCTCCTGGAGCCCGACACCGTCACCACCGACCTCCGCGAAACCCGACGCGTAGCAGACAGCCGCGCCGGCGCCCATCTTCGCCAGCTGTCCAACAACCTCGACCGTGGCGTTCCGGTTGACGGCAACCAGCGCAGCGTCGGGTGGTGACGGCAGATCCCCGAGGGACGCAAACACGGGTAGTCCGGCCATTGTGGACCTGTGGGGGTGGACCGGCCAGAGGTCTCCCGCAAACCCGAGGGCCATGCACTGCCGGATGGCGACCTCCGCTGGATCGCCACCGACGAACGCAAGCATCTGAGGCTCCAGCAGGCGACTCAGTGGGGTACCGGTGGCCATAACCGGTAGGTCAGGCTCCCAGCGGCCGGAGCATCCCGCGGCTGACGATGTGCCGCTGGATCTCACTCGTGCCGTCCCAGATCCGGTCGACCCGTGCATCACGCCAGATCCGTTCCAGAGGGAGCTCATCCATCAACCCCATGCCTCCGAGGATCTGGATTGCCTCATCCGACACGAACTGAAGCATCTCAGTTGCGGAGATCTTTGCCATCGCAGCGTCCGCGTCGGCCATCTCGTCACGGTCCATGAGCCAAGCAGCACGGTAGGTCACCAGCTCGGCCTCCAGCAGCTTGGTCTTCATATCGGCCAACTTGAAGGAAACCCCCTGGAACCTTCCAATCTTCTGGCCGAACTGCTCACGTGTAGCTGCCCATTCGAGGGCTACAGCCAGTGCCCGATCCGCCCGACCAAGGCAGATGGCTGCCACCTGGAGCCGGGTGGCACCAAGCCATTCGTTGGCGACGTCAAAACCCCGGTCCACCTCGCCAAGTACCTTGGAGACAGGCACCCGAGCCTCGTCGAAGTTGAGGATCATGTTGTGGTACCCGCGGTTTGAGACACAGTTGTATCCGGGCACGACCTCCATGCCCGGCGTGTCGTGGTCCACTAGGAATGCAGTGATCAACCTGCGTGGCCCGCGTGCCGAGTCCTCCTCGCCGGTGGCAGCGAACAGGATGGTGTAGTCGGCCAGGTCGGCGTGGCTGATGAAGTGTTTTGTGCCATTGATGACGTAGTCGTCGCCATCACACGTCGCGCGACATTTCATTCCCCTCACATCTGATCCGGCATCAGGTTCGCTCATGGCTAGGCAGTCGACCCGCTCGCCACGAATCGTCGGCAACAGGTACTCCTCGACCTGGTCACCGGTGCAGGCTTGGAGAATGTTCGACGGACGTGCGACCACGTAGTGCAATGCGTACTGGGTCCAGCCAAATGCCCTGTCAACCATTGCCATCGTCAGGTTGTCGAGGCCTCCACCTCCGAGTTCCCCCGGCATGTTGGCTGCATATATTCCAGCGGTCAGGGCCTTCCGGCGGATCTCTTCCACGAGTGTGGGTGGGACATCACCCAATCGTTCAGCCTCATCCTCGTGGGGAACCAGCTCGCGCTGCACAAAGGCCCGGACCGTGTCGACGATCATGTCCTGCTCGTCAGTTGGGGCAAAGTCCATCCTCGGTCCTCCTGTCTGTGGTCTCAGCCGAGTGCCATTACCCGGCCGACCTGCCGCGGTACCGGGAGGTCGGAGTGGGCAGCGGCAACCGAACGGAGAGCCATGGTCGGCCCGGCGAGAATCGGTGCCGTCCGCCCGGCGACATTGTCGACGTGCAACAGCATCTGCTCGGTTGTCGCCAACAACTCGCCGGTCTCATCATTTCTCATGGTGTGGAAGATGTGCAGACGCTTATCATCGAAACCTAGTACCTGCGTGACGATCTGCAGGGTGTCACCAAGAGAGGCCTCACGAAGGTTGTTCAGATGTGTCTCGACGGTGAAGAAGGAATGGCCTGAATCGCGGTACGCCTCATCGATGCCCAGGTACCTGAACAGCTTGTCGGAGGCCCATCCAAATGCCGTCAGGAATGCCCACTCCGACATGTGGCCGTTGTAGTCCACCCAGTCGGGCTCCACGGGTGCCCGGTAGAAATCCAGCGGTGCAGCGACCGGTTCACCGGACCGCCACGGTTCCACCGCGGATGCCGAGTGGATACGGGCCTCACGTTCGGCCACGAGGCGACCTGCGCCCAGGTCGAGCGGCCGGAGGGCGCGCATCACGTTGATTACGTAGTCGTCGCGCAACGCCTCGAGGTCGGCAACCGACCGGCCGTCAGCCTGTTCAAGGCAACCGTCAGCCATTGCCTCGACAAGGTCATCGGTCAACTCGGGGGCAACCAGCCTTGTCCACGGCAACTCAAGCGCCGGGCCGAACTGTCGGAGCATGTGTCGCATCCCCTGTTCGCCACCCGCCAGGTGGAAGGTGAGGTTCGTACCCATACCGGCCCACCTCAGACCCGGTCCGTAGGTGATTGCATCGTCCAACTGGGCTGTGGTGGCCACGCCGTCCTTCACGAGGTGGAGGATCTCACGCCAGATGGCTTCCTGGAGTCGGTCGGAGAGGTATCCCTCGATTTCGGTGTCGACGACAAGCGGGTGCATTACCAGGTCGTCGTAGTGGGCAACCGCGGCGTCAACGGTCTCGGGCGAGGTCTGTGAACCCGCAACGATCTCCACCAGCGGGAGCAGGTACACGGGATTGAACGGGTGGCCGATGACGAAGCGCTCAGGGTGCCGACATCCCTGCTGGAGTCGGGATGGCAGGAGGCCCGATGAGCTGGATGCGATAACCGTGTCAGGTGATGCGGCACCAGCCAACTCGTTGATCAGGTTCCGCTTCAGGTCCTCTCGCTCGGGTGCATTCTCCTGAATCCAGTCAACCATGCCAGCCAGCTCCGCAACTGACGACGCAAAGGTGATGTTCTCCGGGTTGGCACCGGGGAACAGGCCCAACCTGGTTGCCGAGGGCCAGGCCCTAGCGACGAACTCTCTGAGCCGCGCCTGCGCCCCAGGGTCGGGATCCCAGGCGACGACCGAATGGCCTCGTGCCAGTGCCCGCACAGTCCAGCCTGCGCCAATGACCCCGGTACCCACCACCCCGATAGTCCGACCTGAAGAAGGCGGGTTGGTCACAGACCACCTCGGTGGTGACCCAAGCGGATCCACGGTCGAAACCCTTCGGCACGACCCGTCATGTCAACTCAGACCCAGGGTCTTGCGAGCCTCGGCGGGAGACTGCACCGCCGCCCCCATCAACTCGACGATCCTGACCGCCCTTTCGACGAGTTGCGCGTTGGTGGCCAGCACCCCACGCTCGAGATAGAGGTTGTCCTCGAGGCCGACCCTCACGTGGCCACCCAGCATCACCGACTGGGCGACCATGGGCATTTGCATGGCACCCAGGCCGAACGAGGTGAACTCCGCCTCGGGCGGAAGGCGGTGGACCATGGCCTGGAGGATCCCCACGTCCATCGGTGTTCCGTACGGGATAGAGAGACACAACTGAAGCCAGTAGGGGGCATCGACGAGGCCCTCGGCGATAAGCGTCTCGGCGAACCAGAGATTTCCGGTGTCGAAGATTTCCAGCTCGGGGCGTACACCCAGTTCCCTGACCTTGTCGGCCATGATCCGCAACATCGCCGGTGTCGACACGTAGACCTCGTTGTCGTCACCGAAGTTGAGCGACCCGCAGTCCATTGAGCAGATGTCGGGCCTGATGGCCTCTACGTGGGCCAGGCGCTCGAGGCCTCCGACAAGGTCGGTTCCGGCCTGCCAGTTCATTGGATTATCGTCGGGACCCACGTTTAGGTCGCCACCCATCCCGGCGGTCAGGTTCACGATGACCTCGGTGTTCTCAGCCCTGATGCGCTCTACGACCTCTTCGTAAAGGGCCACGGTCCGGGTGCCCTTACCGGTCTCCAGGTCACGAACGTGGCAGTGCACGATCGCCGCCCCGGCAGCCGCTGCGCTGAGCGCTGAAGCAGCAACCTCGGCCGGTGTAACCGGCACCTCTGGGCTCCGGCCTGTGCTGTCACCGGAACCGGTGACGGCACAGGTGACGATGACGCTCCTGTTCATATACCGACGGCTCATTACAACCCCCGCTTCAGTCGTGGCACCCCACCCCCTGGGCTCGGGCACCGCCACATTGTGCTTACAGGATGTGCTGCCTAGGCTGGCACCCACTCTGGTCCGCTGAGACTACCCCGTCGCCCGCACACCCGTGCCGGTGCCGGCGTGTCAAAGGAGAGGTCATGAAGATCCTTTTTGCAGACGCCCTACCCGAGGCGTTCGTTGACAGTTTGCGCGAGCAGGGCGACGACTGCATCGTCCGACCCGAGTTGGCCAGCAGCGACCTCCCTGATGCAATCGAGGATGCCGATGTGCTCGTCGTCCGCAGTACCGAGGTGACTGCAGACACGATCAACCAGGCCCGGAGCCTGGGGCTTGTGGTCAGGTCCGGTGCCGGCACCAACACCATTGACTGTCAGGCGGCCGCTGACGCCGGCGTCTACGTCTGCAACGTCCCCGGTACCAGCGCCGTCGCCGTCGCCGAACTAACCCTCGGGTTGCTCTTGGCAATCGACCGCCACATCGCCGACGCAACCAGCGACCTACGAAACGGTCTCTGGAACAAGAAGACGTACAGCAGCGCCGACGGCCTCCTTGGAAGAACGATGGGCATCATCGGTGTGGGCGAGATTGGCCTGGCTGTCGCCGAACGGGCCAGGTGCTTCGGGATGTCCGTTGTCGCCATCCGAAAGACCGACCGCGATCCCGACACCGAGGCCCGGATCAGGTCCACAGGAATCAGGCTGGTCAACAGCCTCGAAGACCTGCTCGGTGGGTCCGACATAGTCTCCGTCCACGTCCCGGGCGGGCTCGGTACAGAGGGCCTCGTCGACGCCGCATTCCTCGACAGGATGCGACCCGGAGCGATCCTCTTGAACACAAGCCGAGGCCAGGTCGTGGACGAAGACGCCCTGCTCGCTGCCATCGAGGAGAAGGGCATCAGGCCCGGGCTGGACGTGTTCTGCGGCGAGCCCGACCAGGGAACGGGTGAGTTCTCCTCGCGACTGGCGTCCAACCCGAACGTCGTGGGAACCCACCATGTTGGAGCCTCCACCCGGCAGGCCCAGGACGCCACATCCGCGGGAACCATCGAGGTGATCGAGGCCTACCGGAGCGGCGACCTGTTGAACTGTGTGAACGTTGTCCACACCCGCCTCGGCACATCGACCATCACCATCAGGCACTACGACCAGGTCGGGGTTCTGGCCGCCGTCTTCGAACATCTGCGGAGGTCGGAGATAAACGTCCAGACGATGCAGAACAAGGTGTTCGAGGGCGAAACCGCAGCAGTTGCCGTAATTGATGTATCCGGGGAGGTCCCCGAATCGCTTACCGACAGGCTCGCCTGTCTTGAGCACGTGATCCGGGTCAGGGTGACCCACCACGACCGATGACCCTCCTTCGCCCGCTCCCGGGCCTCGTCATCCGACCAGAGTGGGTCGAGAGGGTGACCACCGGTCCCTACGACGCCTACTCGTCTGCTGAGCGTGCCGCAATCGCAGCCGTTAACCAGTTCAGCTTCCTGCACGTGACCCGCTCCCAGGAGGACGTAGCCCCGGAGCGACGTTACGACGTTGAGGGCCTGTTGAACGGATGCAGCGCCGCCATGCAGCAGCTCTACGACGTGGACGCATACGTACAACACGACGAACCGACGCTCTTCCTCTACCGCCTCGGGGTAGACCGACCCGAGAACGGGCCCGGTGGCCGACACGTGCAGACAGGGATAATGGGCCTCGTCCCCGTTACAGAGGAGAGCGACCGCCGGATCCTGCGCCACGAGGCAGTCCGGCCGGGTCGCACTGACCTCCTTGCCATGCACCTCACTACGGTCGGGGCCTCGTCAAGTCCCGCCTCCCTGACATTTCGCAGCAGCGGCGAGTTGGCCGCAGAGGTGGCACGGCTCTGCCGTGTGACCCCCGACCTGGAGACCAACGATGACGGCGTCAGCCAGGCTGTCTGGGCCGTCACCGGCAGCGACGCCGACATGCTGATCGACCTTCTGGGGGACCGCACCCTCTACGTGACCGACGGCCACCACCGCCTCGCTGCAGCGGCAACGGCCCGGTCCCGTTCCTCTGATCCCGACGGTCCACTGGGCTGGACCCAGGCGGTGCTGTTCCCTGATTCCGAGATGCTGGTCCTTCCGTTCCACCGCTTGGTCGCCGACCAGAGCCATCGAACGACAGATGAGCTGCTCGAAGCCCTGTCGGAGGTCGGTCGGATACTTCCCGAAGAAGATGCCGGTTCGGCACGCCCAACCGTCCCGGGAACGGTTGGCGTCTACATGGACGGCTCCTGGTACTCGCTGGTGCTCCCGGAGGCGTCCGGCAGGCGCCCGGTCGACCTGCTCGACGTCTCCCGACTCCAGGACTCGGTGTTGACACCCGTGTTCGGCATTGCTGATGCCGGGAGCGACCCGAACATCTCCTACGTGCCCGACCCCCTCGGCCTCGACACCCTGGTCCAGCGTTGCGACGACAACCACTACATCGGCTTCGTCCTCCATGCCACGTCAGTCGACGAGTTGATGGCGGTTGCAGACGCCGACGAGCGGATGCCTCCAAAGTCCTCGTACTTCGAGCCCAAGCCCAGGTCCGGAGTGTTCGTCAGGCGTCTGGCAAGGGAAGGGCACGACCGCGATGACCTCCTACCGGATGACAACGCTGACCTGTGACCTAACCCCTCCGGAGGACGATCTCCTCGGTAATCGCGGGGAGGACCTTGTGGAGGTCACCAATCACCGCGTACCCGGCCTTCGCCACCATGTTGGCCTCTCCGTCGGTGTTGACGGCCAGGATGTTCTTTGCGGCCATCGCACCTACCCAATGCTGGATGGCACCCGAGATGCCCGCCGCAATGTAGATGTCGGGGGCGATGCGGGTTCCGGTCTGTCCGACCTGGTCGCTGTGTGGTCGCCATCCGTTGTTCGTCACAGCACGCGAACAGCCGACAACGCCGCCGAGGGCTCCAGCAAGGTCCTCCAGCTGGGCGAATCCGTCCTCTGACCCGACCCCCCTGCCGCCACCCACGACCACAGGTGATGTTGCAAGCGTGATGCCCTGTGTCAGGACCACCCGGTCCTTGACGACCGTTCGGGCCGCCTCGGCAACCAGGTCCGGGGTGAACTGAACGAGTGCACCGTCAGCCGGCGTCTCGGTCGGTGTCGCCTCCACCGCGTGGTGGGCAACCGTCACAAGCCTGTGGCCGGCATCCAGGGTTGCATCCTCAAGAAGCGAACCACCCCACTGCACGCGTGTCATCGTCCAGGTGTCGCCGGGGGTGATATTGGTGCAGTTAGCCACAAAGGGTTCATCGAGCCTGGCCGCCACATGCGCAATCACCTCGTTGCCGCGATCGGTCCCGCATGCCATTACCGCTGTGGCCCCGGTTGAGCGCGTCAACTGGGTGAGGGTCTCGCCCCACGCCTCGGGGCCGTAGTCGGTCAACAGAGCATGGCTGGCAAGGTGGACCTGCACGGCACCATGTGCTGCAAGCGGACCGGCCGCCGACGCTGCGTCCTCTCCTATCAGCACCGCCTCGCAGGAGAGCCCGGCCCGCTGGGCGAGGTCCCTCCCGAAGGTGAGCGCCTCGAGGGACGCCTCGGCCAGCGTGCCGCGATCGTGGTCGCAGAGGATGAGGAGGGTCATGACAGCACCCCGAGTTCCTCGAGTAGGTCAACTACGGCTGATGCGGCCTCAGGACCGTTGCCCAGGATCACAGTTTCGCTGACCTGTTCGACAGGCCTGTGCAACCGGACCCTTGCCTGGCCTCCGGCTGCCGCCTCGACTACTGCCGAGTGGACCTCGGCCTTCTTTGATGCCAGGCGGCCCTTCATTGTCGGGTACCTCGGGAGGTTGATGCCCTCCTTGATCCCCATCACCGCAGGCACCGGAACCACGTAGACCTCGAACCCACCGTCGATCTCACGTCTGGCACTGGCCGTTCCGTTGGCCACGTCGATGCCCTTGATCCCGTTGACAACCGGCCGGCCGAGGGCGTAGGCCACCCGGATACCCACCTGGAATCCACCGGCGTCAGCCGACTCGTTACCGAACAGGATCAGGTCGAACGGGCCGTCGGCCGACTCGAGGTCAATAATCGCCGTGGTCAGCGCCGAGGCAGTCCGCTGTGGGTCCCAGTCGACCTCGCTGATCGGTATGAGAACCAGATTGTGTGCACCGACGCTGGCCGCGTAGCGCAATTGCTCCTCGGCCTCGGGCGGCCCCAGCGTGAGGACCGTCACCTCGCCATCGTGCTCCTCGGCGATCTGCACGGCCTCCTCGACCGCGCATTCCTCATGGGGACTGGTGGTGAACCCGAGATGGGCCGTGTCGACAGCATGGCCATCAGGCGTGACGTTGATGCGGGATCCAGGAGCTGGAACCCGCTTTACGCAGACAAGTATCCGCATGGTCGTTGCTACGACTTCATCCGGGTGTCGTCGCTGTCAAAAACGGCCCCGGTCGAGGCAACGGTCACCGGGAACAGGTCGTTCATGTACATGACCTGCAGGTCTGTACCAGGTATGGCCAGCTCGCGTGGCAGGTAGGCCATCAGAAGGTGCTTTCCGACCGACGGGCCGAACCCTGCCGAGGTGACACGGCTGGCGCGGCCGTGGGAGTCGACTATGCGGTTGCCGTCGGGGGTCAGGATGGGTTCGTTCCCACCCTGCATGAAGCGTCGTCGGCCATGGCTGTCCGTCTGGTCCTCGACTGTCAGGACGGTCATGAGGGCCTCTGGCTCGCCCTTCTCACGGGCAGCTAGGTAGGCCTCCTTACCGATGAAGTCGGCGGCCTTGACCTTTGGTCGGGCGAGGCCGGCCTCGAGCGGGTTGTACTCGCTCTCCAGTTCGGCGCCCATGAGGCGGTAGCCCTTTTCGAGGCGGCCGGAGGATCCGTACACACCACCACCGGTAGGCCTGATCCCGAGGTCTGCACCGACAGCCATGACGGCGTCCCACAGGGCCGGCCCGTTGTCCCAGTCGGTGTAGACCTCCCAGCCGGTATCACCCACATAGGAGATGCGGAACAGTGATACGTCGACCCTGTTACCACCACAGTCGAGTTGGATCGGAATGATGCTTCCGTACGACGAGCCGCTCTGGCTGAGGTCCTGGTCTGTCAGTTGGCCCAGAACGGCGGGGGCGTTGGGGCCCCACAGGCCGAGGGTGGTGACCTGCTTCGTGATGTTGTGGAAGGTCACCGAGCCGTCGGTGGGCATGTGCTTCCTGACCCAGAATTCGTCGCGCCCGCCGTCAAAGACACCGGTGACGATTCGGACCCTGTCCACGCCCATGCGCATCATGGTGAGGTCGGAGTGGAAGCCCCCGTCGGCGGTCAGCCACGGGGTGTAGATGGAGCGCCCCACAGCCACATCGACCTTGTTGACCGCCAGCCTGTCGGCGAAGGCCACTGCTCCGGGTCCTTCCAGTTCGTAGACCTGGAAGGCACTGAGGTCGACGAGGCCGCAGTTCTCCCGGAGGTTGAGGTGTTCGCCGACCGTTATCGGGCTCCACCACCGGTTGTCCCATTCCACCGGTCGTTCCTCGAGGCCGTAGCGCTCGACCAGGTCGGCGTTGGAGCCGAACCACTGTGGCCGCTCCCAGGTGCGAGCCTGGAAGAACATGGCGTCCAGGTCCTGCTGTCGGGAGAAGTAGGGGCCCACCTCGATGTTGCGACGCCCGCCCCACTGTTCCTGGGGGTGGACGATGCCGTATGTCTTGATGAAGCTCTCGTCGGCGCGGGACCATATGTGCTCGTCGCTGCGCTCACCGTCGTAGAAGCGGGAGATGTCGGCACCGTGGGCGTCGATGACACGCGGGTAGCCGTAGGTCATCCACTCGGCGACGACCTGGGCCATGCCCGGGCCCTCCTTGACCCAGACTGCAGCGGCCGACCAGAGGTTGCGTACCTCAGTGGTCTCGCCGAGGCAGGGCATGCCGTCGGGTGTCAGCGATAGGAGTCCGTTGATGGCGTACCTGATCTCGGCCTCGCCCAGCATGTCCATCAGCTCGATGGCCTGTTCCATCTGCTCGTCGAAGTCATCGGGAGTGAAGGGCATTTCGGTGGGTGAGAGGGCGGCCTCCTCGTTTGAGGGGATCTCGTCGGGGTGGTGCAGGATCGCACGGTGCCCATATGAGCCGACCTCCATAGAACCGGCCGACTGGCGCTCGTAGCAAAAGGAGTCCATGTCGCGAACGACCGGGTAGCCGATCTCGTTGTTGGTCTCGGCCAGGATGTCGATGGGCCCGACATCGGCCATCTGGTGGACTGTCGGTACCAGCGGAATCGTGGCCCCGGCCATCTTGGCGAGGCGGTTTGACCAGACCCCGCAGGCGATCACGACATACTCGGTGGAGATGGTGCCCTTGTCGGTGACGACGGCACTTACTGTCGTCACCCCACCGTCGCCCTCGACGGTCTCGATGTCGAGTACCTCGGTGTTGGCAAAGACCTGGCATCCGGCGGTCTCGATTGCCTCCCTGCGCATGGTGGTTCCGGTCTCGAGCGAGTCGACAACCGAGACAGTCGGGCAGTAGAAGCCACCCAGGATGACGTCGTCGTTGATGAACGGGACCAAATCCCTCACCTCTGCGGGTGACAGCAGGTACGCCTCAATCCCCCATGCCTTGGCAGAGGTCATACGTCGCCTCAGCTCCTCCATTCGCTCCTCGCTACGGGCAACCTCGATTCCGCCGGGGTCGACCGAGAGGTCCATGTCGCGGAACTGGTTGGCGCTCTGCTCACCGAGGAGAGCCATTTCCTTGTTGTGGTCGACGGGGAAGATGAAGTTGGATGCATGGCCGGTGGATCCACCCGGATTGGGCAGGGGCCCCTTGTCCACGAGGACAATGTCGGTCCACCCCAGGCGGGCGAGGTGCCCAACCAGACAACTTCCGACGATGCCTGCGCCGATCACGACGACGTTGGCGCGGTTCGGGAATTCACTCATTGTGTGCTCCTTCGCAGCGAAGGTCGGCCGGTCTGGGCGACCCCGGGCGTGTGGTTGACACCATCGGCACCGTCACCTGAAGCGATGTCAACGTGTTGGATCGGGAGGCTACCTGTTTTTGGCATGGTATTTCCACGAAGTGGGAAGAGATCTTCTCCAGGCTGAAGGGCGCTGTGGCCGCTGGAGCCGCGACTAGGTTGCCGCCAGATCGACCCTGACGGTGGTCACAGCACCCAGCCGACCGTGGGAGGCCACATGCCCGACAACACCAGTCCAGGTCACTCCCCCCAGCGGGTGCTCGTGACGGGTGGAACCTCAGGAATCGGAAGGGCCATGGTCCAGGCATTCCTGGACGACGATGCAATTGTCCACGTTGCCGATCTGGCCGGCCAGCCACCCGATGGTGCTTCCATGACGCCCACGGACGTCTCCGACGAGGGGTCCGTTGACGAACTCTTCGAAGCGATCGAGGAACAACTCGGTGGACTCGATGTGTTGTGCAACAACGTCGGGATCGCGGGACCCACGGGCCCGATCGAAGATCTCGACGTGGGCGACTGGGACCTGACCATGGCGATCAACGTGCGGTCCATGTTCCTGATGTGCAGGCGTGCAGTTCCCCTGTTGCAACGGGCAGGTGGTGGCTCGATCCTGAACACCTCGTCGACGGCAGGCATTACTGGCTACCCGATGAGGTCACCGTACGCGGCCTCGAAGTGGGCGGCTGTAGGACTGGGCGCGACGCTTGCAATGGAACTCGGCGAGTTGGGCATCCGCGTGAACACGATCTGTCCGGGATCGGTCGGCGGAGACCGCATGGACCGTGTCATCTCCGCAGAGGCCACCGCCACCGGCACGAGCAGGGACGAGATCAGGGCCGGCTACGAGAACCAGGTCTCGATGCGGACGTTCGTTGATGCCGAGGACATCGCAGCCATGGCAGTGTTCCTGGCCTCACCTGCGGCACGCTTCGTCAACGGCCAAACCATCTCGGTTGATGGCGGGCTCGAAACGCTCCGAAACACCTGGCGCACCTGATCCTGTCGCTGATTGCCCCTCAGCCGGCAACGATCAGGGCAACCGCCGAGACTGCGCCAAGCAGCCCTGCCCCCTGCCACCATCGCATCCGCTCATCCCGGAAGACGATTCCGCAGACCACGGTCACGGCCGCGTACTGGGTTCCCGTGACCGTCACCGGGGCAAGGTCACCGTGCTGCAAGCCGTAGACGAAGAACATCGCACCGATCCCACCCCAGATTGACCCGTGGACGATCGTCCGAAAGGCCGCTCGGGCCGGGAACACCGGCTTTCGCAAACCAATGCTTGTAGCCGCCAGGGCAGCGAACGCGACCGCCCGCTGGGCCATAACCGGCCAGAAGCCGCTGGCGGCACTGAGTTGATCGAGCATGATGAACATGCACCCGTACCCGATGCCCGCAACCAGTCCGAACGAGAAGCCACGTCGTACGTCTCCGGCGCGCCGGGGGCTGACGGTGATGAGCAGCACCGACACCATGCCAAGAACCATCCCGGCAACGACCGTGATGGTGGGAACCGTGCCCCGGGCCAGGTCGACCACCACGGGTAGCGCCACCCCGATGACAGCTGCCGGAGGGGCAACGACCCCGGCGGTGGCTGAGGCATATCCCAAATAGAGAAAGCCCAGCGAGGTGACGGCGATGATTCCGGTCAGCGCCCCGATGAAGATGTCGGCGGCGAGCCACTGGCTGTCCATGACCAGTGCTCCCACGGCTGACACAGGGATGCCCACGAAGAAGAAGGACGCCAACGTGAGGCGTACTCCCACACGGTCGGCGGCACCACGGGTGAGGTGGTCTCCCACCCCGATGCCGACGGACGCGACCGCTCCGTAGACGGCAGACATGCTCAGTTACCCGACGGTGAGCACATTGACAGGCAACCCGACACCTGCCTTTCCCCTCAGGCCTCGTGGCCATGGCCGAGGGCAGACGAGATCGCCGCCGCGGATGCAACGACCTGCCCGGCGATCACGTCGCGCATGGTCGCATCGGGGAACCGATAGCTGGGGCCGTGGACGTGGACGGATCCCACGACAACACCGCCGCTTCCGAAGAGCGGTGCTGCCACCGAGTTGATGCCCTCGGCGAACTCCTCCTCGGTCCAGATGTAGCCATCGGTGAGGACCTGCTCCAGGCGCTTCCTGACAGCGTCGGGGCTTATCACCGTGTCCGGCGTGTAGCGCTCAAGGCGCCGGCCGAGGTAGCGGTCCACCGCCTCGTCGGGCCACTGGGCCAGTACGACCAGGCCGGCTGACACGATGTGCATGGGCAGGCTGGTGCCGGTCCAGTCCCTCACCTGCACCGGGTGGGCACAGTCGACCTGTTCCACGTAGTGGACGTCGTAGCCGGCCGGTATCGAGATGCCCACGGCCTCGGCAACCAGATCCACCAGCTCGACCATGAACGGCTGGGCCACCGCCAACAGACTCTGGGAGGGATCAACGCTGGACGACAGCGTCACGAGGGTGGGGCCGATGCGGTAGCCGGTGCCGTCAGTGACCCGCTCGATGGCACCGACTCCTTCAAGGGTTCCGAGCAACCGGGCAACCGTGCTGGTCGGAAGGTCAATCCTGCGGGCGAGTTCGGTGATTCCTGCCGGCTCGCCTGCCAACTCCTCAAGCAGCCCGAAGGCCCGTTCGATGCTCTGGACGGTTCGCACTCTTGTGCCTCGTGTCTGGTGGTCGAAAGGGCCACGATAGCGGTTTTCCCGCATTGTGGGAACCTGGCCACTAGTGGTGGACCCGGATTCCCGCGATGAGTAGAGTTCCCGCATTGCAGACCCTTCCCACCTGACGGGACCAGATTCTGCAGAAGAACAGAAACAATGGCCCAGTCGCCGAGCAGGCGGCCCCGAGCCCCAACGGAGCGACGAACCATGGCAGAAGACGAAACCATCGACGAGGAGATCGATCTGACCAGCCTGTCCGACGAGGACCTGGTCAGCCAGATGCATGACGACCTCTACGACGGCCTCGCAGACGAGATCGCAGAGGGCACCAACATCCTGCTCGGCCGCGACTGGGGCCCTTCAAGGGTCCTGGACGAAGCCCTGGTCGAGGGAATGCGGATCGTCGGCATCGACTTTCGCGACGGGATCCTCTTCGTCCCCGAGGTGCTCTTGTCAGCCAACGCAATGAAGGCCGGGATGTCGATCCTGCGACCACTACTGGCCGAGACCGGAGCCGAACCAATCGGCAAGGTCGTCATCGGAACCGTCAAGGGCGACATCCACGACATCGGCAAGAACCTGGTCGGCATGATGCTTGAGGGCGCCGGGTTCGAGGTGATCGACCTCGGCATCAACACCGACGTCGAGGAATTCCTCGGAGCTCTCGACGAACACAAGCCCGACATCCTCGGCATGTCAGCCCTGCTGACCACCACGATGCCCTACATGAAGGTGGTCATCGACACCCTCGAGGAGAAGAGCCTCCGTTCCGAGTACTCGGTGATCGTTGGCGGGGCACCCCTGAACCTGGAGTTCGGCGAGGCCATCGGAGCCGATGCCTACTGCCGGGACGCGGCTGTAGCAGCAGAGACCGCCCAGCGCCTCATCGCCGAGCGCCGCTCGGCAGCGGCCTAGGCAGTGCCCCGCCAGACCGGGGCCGCCAACGGGCGAACCCTGATCATCGCCTGCGGGGCACTGGCACGGGAACTCCTCAAGGTGGTCAGGGTCAACGGCCTCGATCAGATCGACGTGGAGTGCCTCCCAGCCTCGTACCACAACACACCTGCCCTCATTCCAGATGCCGTAGAGGAGCGGGTCAGGTCGGCCCAGGGTCGCTACGACCGCGTGTTCGTCGGATACGCCGACTGCGGAACCGGTGGCCGCCTAGACGCCGTCTGCACCGAACTCGGCGTCGAGCGCCTCCCGGGCGCCCATTGCTACGAATTCTTCGCAGGATCGGAACCTTTCGGTGAGATTCAGGAGGCCGAGATCGGGACCTTCTACCTGACGGACTACCTGGTAAGACACTTCGATCGCATTGTGATAGCCGGCCTGGGCCTTGACCGGTATCCACAACTCCTCCCCGACTACTTTGGCCACTACACGAGGCTGCTCTACCTGTCCCAGACCGACGACCCGACCCTCGTCGAAAAGGGAAGGCTGGCCGCCAAAAGTCTTGAACTCCGCTACGAGGTTCGTCACACCGGGTATGGCGAGTTGGAGACGAGCGTCGTGCACCTGGGTGATCTGAGAACTGCTGACCCGATCTCCGGAACAACGGCCTCCCCAGCCAGGGTGGCCTGACCCGATGGCTGCCAAGCTCATAACCATCTACTGGCGCGACATCCCTGCACAGGTGACCGCTCAGGCCGGCAGACACCGTGAAAAGGCCCTCCTAGATGCGCGGTTCCAGCGTGCAATAGACCGTGCCGCAACCGTTGCAGGCCTGACCGAGACGAACGACTACATAGCCGAATGGCGGCGCAAGGCTGTTGAATGTGGCGCTGACATGGCAGCTGCAGTGGCCGCCGAGGCAAGCCGGATCAACGACGCCTTCCCACCTGAGAGGCTCGAGGGTCTCGTCTGGTCCGGCGGGCTCGAGAACTGAACAATCGACACCTAGCGGGCCAGTGCCCACAATCCCCGTAGGAGAACAGAGATGACCGACACCGTCTTGAGCTCAGCCACCCGTGAGGTGGCGATCGGCTTCGGCCGACCCTTTGTGATGATCGGGGAACGCATCAACCCAACCGGCCGAAAGCTCCTGGCCGAGGAAATGAAGAACGGAGACTTCAGCCGTGTCGAGGCCGATGCCATCGCCCAGGTGGAGGCAGGTGCACAGATGCTCGACGTGAACGCGGGCATCCCCCTCGCTGACGAGCCGGAGCTCCTAGCCCGTGCGATCACCCTCGTCCAGGCGGTGACGGACGTACCAATCTCGATCGACTCGTCGATCATCGAAGCCCTCGAGGCGGGGCTCGCCGCCTACGAAGGCAAGCCGCTGGTCAACTCTGTCACCGGAGAGGGCGAGGTCCTCGAACGGGTCCTTCCCCTGGTCGCCAGGCACGGCGCCGCAGTCGTCGCCATCTCCAACGATGACACCGGCATTTCAGAGGACCCGGACGTGAGGTTCGAGGTTGCCGCCAAGATCGTCCACCGGGCAGCGGACCACGGCATCGCGGCCGCTGACGTGGTGGTCGACCCACTGGTGATGCCGATCGGCGCCATGGGTACCGCCGGCCAACAGGTCTTCGCCCTGGTCCGACGCCTACGCGAGGAACTGAAGGTGAACACCACCTGCGGGGCATCCAACGTCAGCTTCGGCCTTCCGAACCGCCATGCCGTGACCGGCACCTTCCTCTCAATGGCGATTGCCCACGGCATGACCTCGGCGATCATGAACCCCCTCCACGCAGAGGTGAAGGCCGCCATCCAGGCCGCTGACGTCCTTGCCGGGCACGACACCGACTGCGCCACATGGATCCGCCTGAACCGCGACCCCAGCGCTCCGGTGCGCGAGCGCCGCGGCGGTCGCCGCCGCCCACAGGCCTGATCCTGAGTTGATGGACGACCCTGTCGATGACCACCTCGTGGTCTTTACGCCTTCGGGCCATAGGGGCCACGTGCCTGACGGCACCACGGTGCTTGATGCGGCCCGGAAACTGGGTGTCGACCTTGATTCGGTGTGTGGAGGTCAAGGGATCTGTGGGCGATGCCAGGTCGAGCCGACATTCGGCGAGTTCGCCAAGCACGGGATAGCGGCCACCAGGGACCACGTTTCCCCCCGAGGACCGGTAGAGGTCGACTACAGGGGTCGACGTCCACTATCGGGGGACCTACGGCTCGGCTGTGCCACCGAAATCTGGGGAGACCTGGTCATCGATGTCCCGGCCACAAGCCAGGTCCACCGCCAGGTCATAAGGAAAGAGGTCGACCTGGGCGACATCAGGCTCGACCCCGTCCTCGTGCTCCGCCTGGTCGAGGTACCGGACGCAGAGGAGAGGCCCGCCAACTGGCTTGCCGACTCGCTTGCCGTGCAGTGGGGGTTGGCAGGCATCGAGGTCGAGGGTCGAGCCGACGAGGAACTTGGAAAGGCCCTTGCCGCCGGAGCGGAAACCGTGACCGTGGCCGTCCGGGACGGAAGTCGAGTTGTCGCTGTCTGGGAAGGCCTGCGCGACCGTGCCCTCGGGGTTGCAGTCGACGTGGGCTCCACAACCATCGCCGGACACCTCTGCGACCTGGCAACCGGCGAGGTTCAGGCCACCGGCGGCGCCGTGAACCCCCAGATCAGGTTCGGTGAGGACCTCATGAGCAGGGTCTCCTACGTGATGATGAACCCGGGAGGCGAAGCCGAGTTGACGTCGGCCGTTCGTGGAGCACTCAACACGCTTCTGGGGGAACTGTGTGAGGCCGCCGGGGCGACAAGGGAGGAACTGCTTGAGCTCGTGCTGGTCGGGAACCCGATCATGCACCACCTGTTCCTCGGCTACGACCCGACCCCACTCGGAACGGCACCGTTCACCCTCGCCACCGAAGAGGCCATGGACGTTCCCGCCACAGAACTGGACCTCGGCACCCACCCGGCCGCCCGCGCCCATGTGTTGCCGTGCATTGCCGGCCATGTCGGTGCTGACACCGCAGCGGTGATCCTGGCCACGCGGCCACAGGACCAGGCGGGTGTACAGCTGGTCGTCGACGTCGGCACCAACGCCGAGATCGTCCTCTCCGGAAATGGTCGTGTCCTTGCAGCCTCCAGCCCCACCGGCCCCGCATTTGAAGGAGCCCAGATCAGCTCCGGCCAACGGGCCACACCCGGAGCGATCGAACGGGTCAGGATTGACTCCGCAACCGGAGAATCCCGGTTCAGGGTGATCGGCAGCGAAACCTGGTCCGACGAACCCGGTTTCGACGACGCCGTAGCCGACACCGGCATCACCGGGATCTGCGGCTCCGGGATCATCGAGGTCGTTGCCGAACTGTGGCTTGCAGGGTTGATGGACTCGGACGGCGTGATCGGTGGCAGTGGGACCAGGACCTCTCCACGCATAGTCGCCGAGGGCCGCACATGCTCGTACGTTCTCCACGATCCCGGAACCGACGAGGATCACCAGATCCTCGTAACGCAGAACGATATCCGTGCGATCCAACTGGCGAAGTCGGCGCTGTATGCCGGCGTCCGATTGCTCATGGACCACCTCGGTGTCGACCAGGTCGACCAGATAGGGCTGGCCGGGGCCTTTGGCAGCCACATCGATACGGTCCGGGCGACTGTGCTGGGACTGATTCCGGACTGTGATCCGGACAAGGTCGCCTCGGTGGGAAATGCTGCCGGAGCCGGTGCGGCGATGGCGCTCCTGTCCGGGGCGGCAAGGGTGGAGATCCAGGAAATCGTTCGGCGTGTCGAAAAAGTTGAAACAGCCCTTGAACCATCGTTCCAGCACCACTTTGTGGATGCCATGGCCATCCCCCACCGCACAGCTGACTACCCGGGTCTCTCGACGTTGATCGAACTCCCCCCACGTACTGATACCCCAACTGGAGGCGGCAGGCGCGAGCAGCGTCGGCGAACGGCCGAGCAGAACAGGGAGACACCGTGAGCCAGGAGCGGCAAGGTCGACGCAGTGGCGGCCGGGTGGCCCGACAGGCCGAACGCTCCTCGCCGTCGACCGAGGTCCAGCCGTACCTGACACGCACGATGGCACCTGTGGAGATCGTCTCCGACGAGGGCCTCGAGTTGATCGAACACAATGCCGACACCATCCTCGAAGAGGTTGGCATGGACTTTCGCGACTACCCGTCTGCGCTGACCCTGTTGAGCGAAGCCGGGGCCGAAGTGGATGGCGAACGGGTCAGGTTCCCCCGTGGCATGTGCCGAGAAATCGTGACCGCCTCGGCACCCTCCACCTACACACACCATGCCAGAAACCCCGCACGCAGCGTCCAGGTGGGTGGTAGTGCCACGGTGTTCGCTCCCGCCTACGGGGCACCGTTCGTGTATGACATCGACCAAGGCCGTCGCTACGCGACCATCGAGGACTTCAGGAACTTCGTGAAGTTGGCGTATGCCAGCCCCCACATGCACCTCTCTGGCGGGACTGTGGTCGAACCGGTCGACATTCCGGTGCCTGAGCGGCACCTCGATATGGTCTATTCCCACCTCAGGTACAGCGATAAGCCGTTCATGGGTTCGGTGACCGCTGCCGAGCGTGCCCAGGACTCGATCGACCTAGCGAAGCTGGTATTCGGCGATGACTTCGTTGCCGGAAATACCGTCATGACGAGCCTCATCAACGCCTCGTCGCCGATGGCCTGGGACGCCATGATGCTCGGAGCCGCAGAGGCCTATGCACGCTCGATGCAGGCCACGATGATCAGCCCGTTCATCCTTGCCGGGGCGATGGCTCCGGTGACCGTTGCCGGTGTTGCAACCCAGACCCTGGCCGAGGCACTGGCAGGAATGGCTTTCGTCCAACTCGTCAACCCGGGCGCTCCTGTGGTGTTCGGCTCGTTCGCCAGTTCCATGTCGATGCAGACAGGCGCGCCGACGTTCGGGACACCGGAACCAGCCCTGGTTCTGTACACGGTCGCTGCCCTGGCCCGTCGTCTGAGGGTGCCATTTCGATCAGGTGGCAACCTGTGTGCCTCAAAGGTGCCTGATGCCCAGGCTGCAGCGGAGAGTATGGCGACCTTTATTCCGGCTCTCATGGGTGGAGTCAACCTCATGCTCCATGCAGCCGGTTGGCTTGAGGGTGGTCTGGCGATGGGTTACGAGAAGTTCGTCATCGACGCCGACCAGTGCGGGCTGGCTTACAAGTTGGTTCAGGGCGTGGACCTGTCCGAGAACGGCCAGGCGATGGATGCCATCCGAGAGGTGGGGCCGGGCCAGCACTTCCTGGGCACGGCGCACACCCTGGCCAACTTCGAGACCGCCTTCGCACGGTCAGATGTCGCCAACAACGACTCGTTTGAGCAGTGGGAGGAGGAGGGCAGTCTGGATGCCGCTCAGCGGGCGAACGGAATCTGGAAGCAGACTCTCTCCGACTACGAGGCACCAATCCTCGACGATGCTGTCGACGGGGCGATGTTGGACTTCATGGCCCGCCGGCGGGAGAGCCTCCAGAACACAGCCGGCTAACCGAGCAGGTGGAGTAGAGAAGCCTCCGGTCGCCACAATCCCACATCGTGGAAGCCTGTCCCGAGGTGTGGGCATGAGCCACTGGCCGGAAGTAGGCTCCCGCCACCGCGAACACACCTGACACAGAAGAGCGAGAGAACAATGACGTTCCCCTCCGATCTGGAGATAGCCCGCAGTGCCGACCTTCTACCGCTCGGCAAGATCGCCGCCGACGCGGGCATCCCCGACAAGTTCCTGGAGCCATACGGCGATGGAGCGGCCAAGGTCAAGTTGGGCGCAATCGAGGCAATGGCAGACCGGCCGAGAGCCCGGTACGTCGTGGTATCGGCGATCACCCCGACACCGCTCGGCGAGGGAAAGACCACGACCACGGTCGGCCTCGGCCAGGGCTTCTCACACATTGACAAGAGAGCCACGATCGCCGTCAGGCAGCCGTCAATGGGCCCGACATTCGGCATCAAGGGCGGAGCCGCCGGAGGCGGCTACAGCCAGGTCGTTCCCATGGAGTTGTTCAACCTGCACCTGACAGGTGACATGCACGCCGTCACAGCCGCCCACAACATGTGCTCAGCCATGCTCGATGCCCACCTGTTCCACGGCAACGACCTGAACCTGAACCCACACAGCATCACCTGGCGGCGCGTGCTCGACATCAACGAGCGGGCACTCCGGAACGTGGTCGTGGGACTCGGCGGAAGGCTTGACGGAGTGCCCCGTGAAACCGGATTCGACATCACCGCCGCATCCGAGGTAATGGCCGCCCTGGCACTGTGCACCTCGCTGGCAGACCTGAGATCTCGAATGGGCCGCATCGTCGTCGGCTACGACACGAGCGGTACCCCGGTGACAGCCGAGGACCTCCAGGTGGCCGGCGCCATGACGGTGATCCTCAAAGAGGCCATCAAGCCCAACCTGATGCAGACCCTCGAGGGCACACCGGTGCTGGTCCACTGTGGGCCGTTCGGAAACATCGCCACCGGCAACTCATCGATCATCGCCGACCAGATCGGCATCCGAACCGGCGACTACCTCCTGACCGAGGCCGGCTTCGGCGCCGACATGGGTGCCGAACGGTTCTTCAACATCAAGTGTCGCATCTCGGGCATCGCCCCAGATGCGGCCGTGCTGGTAGCCACGGTCCGCGGGCTCAAGGCGCACTCAGGGAACCACCGGATCATCGCCGGCAAGCCCCTACCAGAGGCGCTGCTGGCGGAGAACCCCGACGAGGTCCACCAGGGCGGCGACAACCTGCGCAAGCAGTTGGAGAACATGGCGGTCCACGGCGTGTCACCCGTTGTCGCCATCAACGCCTTCCCCGGCGACCACGACGGCGACATTGCGGCAATCCATGAGATAGCCGACGAGTACGGCGCCAGGGCCGCAGTGTCCACCCACTTCGCCGACGGGGGTGCCGGCGCCGCAGACCTCGCGGCCGCGGTGGCCGAGGCATGTGAGGAGCCAAGCGAGTTCGCCGTCCTCTACCCCGATGAGATGCCCCTGCGAGACAAGATCCGGACCGTCGCAGACAAGATCTACGGAGCCGACGGAGTCGACTTCTCAGCCCAGGCCGACAAGCAGATCGACACCTACGAGGCCAACGGCTTCGGAGATCTGCCGATCTGCATCGCCAAGACCCACCTCTCGATCTCCTCGGATCCCGCGCTCAAGGGCGCACCCACCGGCTGGCGTCTACCCGTCAGGGAGGTTCGGGCCAGCGTCGGCGCCGGCTTCATCTACCCGATCTGTGGAGACATGCGGACTATGCCAGGCCTCGGAAGGTCACCCGCTGCCGCCAGCATCGACATTGACGACAACGGCGAGATCGTGGGACTGAGTTGACGACCACGCAGGACTCCGCCCCGGTACCGCCAAAGGAACCGAAGGGTCGCCGATCCATCAGGTCAAGGAGCGATCGTGACGTCCACAGGCATCTGCTCGAGGGCATGACCTTCGAGTTGATCCCACTCGGGAACCTTGAGGACCAGATCCGCTTCATTCCGACCGGTTCAACGGTCTCGATGACCTGCTCCCCCGCTAGGACAGTCGAAGACACCCTCAACTTGTGTGAACAACTGGGAAACTACGGCTTCGCCACCATTCCCCACATTGCAGCCCGGATGGTCAAGGGCGAGGCCCACGTGGACCAACTCGTCGCCCGAATAACCGGGCTCGGGATCAGGAAGGTGTTCGTCATCGGCGGCGACACCGAGCCGCACGGCCCGTTCACCGACGCTGCCGGTTTTCTGCGCTCATTCCTGGGCCGAAAGCCCGACATTGACGTGGTGGGCATCGGTTCCTACCCCGATGGACATGACACCATCCCAGATAACGCCCTCGTAGACGCCCTTCTAGAAAAGCAGGAACTCATCGCCGAGGCTGGCCTAGAGGGATACATGTCAACCCAGATGTGCTTTGACCACCAGAAGATCGGGAACTGGCTGGTGGAACGACGCGCCGCTGGCGTAACCCTTCCCTGCTACCTGGGGGTACCCGGCGCGGTGGACCGCACACGGCTCCTCACCATCTCGATCCGCCTCGGCATCGGCCACTCGGCCCGCTACCTGAAGAAGAACCGCTCATCGGTCATTCGGCTGCTCTCGCCGGGTGGCTACAACCCCAACAAGCTGATTGGCCCCCTGTCGAAGAGGGCAACCGATCTGGACATCACAGGCATCCACTGCTTCACGTTCAACGCCGTTGACACCACCGAGGACTGGCGCCAGAAGGCGCTTGCAGGCCTGAAGCACTGAGACAACCATCCCACGGGACACGGCTCGGGATCCCGGATGGAGTCTTGAGGCCGGAGTTGGGTGAGAATGGACCTGCATGACCGATGCACCCTCGTGGAACCCGCTCGACCCCGACTTCCTCAGCGACCCCTATCCCCACTACGCGCGCCTGCGGGCCGAGGACCCGGTCCACCGCACACCGCTCGGACCGCTGATCGTCTCCCGCTACGACGACGCCTTCCAGGTCCTACGCGACCCGACAACATCCGTGAGGCGCTCCAGTCACCCCGAGGAAATCCCCGAATACATGGAGCCGCTGGAGAAGAGGCGAACGGAGAGGGCGCCCTCAATTCTGGGATTGGACCCACCTGACCACACCAGACTTCGCAAGCTGGTCCAGCGCACGTTCACGCCCCGGTCCATCAACAATATGAGGACCCTGACCGAGACCATCGTCGAATCCCTCCTTGACGAGTTGGCGGGCCACGAGACGATCGACCTGATCGCCGACTACGCGTTCGTGGTTCCCTTCACCGTCATCCACACGATGCTGGGCCTCCCAGAGGCCGACACCGCCAAGGTGAGGGAGTGGTCCGGGGCCCTCACCCAGACCCTTGAACCGTTCCTCACCCCTGAACAGGTGACCGCCGCGGTGGACGCCGGCCACAAGATGGACACCTACCTGACAGACGCCATTGAGTGGAAGCGGCGCGAACCGGCCGACGACCTTCTCACTGGTCTCATCCAGGTTGAGGAGGAGGGTGATCGGCTTGACAGCGACGAGCTTCTCTCCATGGTCGGCCTGCTGTTCGTCGCCGGCCACGAGACAACCGTGAACTTGATCGGCAACGGCACCCACGCCCTGCTCCGCCACTCCGACCAACTTGAGCTGGCACGCACCGGGCAGGTCGACGATGAGACCATGACCGAGGAACTGCTCCGCTACGACAGCCCGGTACAGACCTCAGGCAGACATCTCACACAGGACTCGGTGATCGGCGACGTCGAGGTGGCAGCAGACGAGTGGGTCCTGACAGCTCTGGGCAGCGCCAACAGGGACGAGTCCTTCTGGGGAGACAGTGCCTCAGACCTGGACCTGACCCGTAGCGACGCTGCACGACACCTCTCGTTCGGAAGCGGGGTACATCACTGCCTGGGCGCCGCCCTGGCCCGCATGGAGGGCGAGATCGCCATCTCCCGACTTGTCCGGCGGTTCCCCGAACTGTCCGTCGCCGAAGAACCGACTATCAACCCCCGGATCATCCTGAGGGGTCGCGGAACACTTCCGGTCAGCCTCGGAACACCAGCCTGACCAATTGCCCGGCTAGCGGGCAGCCAGGCCACGAACCTGGTCCCTCGAAGGACACGCCACAGCACAGAACGCCGCACCGGCCAACAACGTCACCGCCATGAACGTCCACGCCCGGTCGAATGCCATCAAGAATCCCTGGTCAGTTCCCGCCTGGAACACCGCTATCGCAATTGCCACACCGCTGGCAAAGCCAACCTGTGATGTCGTGCGGAGCGTGGCGCTGGCGGTGGCATACCGGGTGGTCGGTACCTCCTTGAGGCCCAGCGAGGCAAAGGTGGCGAACGAACAGGCCACACCAACACCGAGGAGGAGAGACGCCGGCAGCATGGCCCCCAGATAGTTGGAATCCATACCTACCCTCGTCAAGAGGAGCAGCGGGGAGGCAGCTGCCGAGAGGCTACCGATGACCAGTAGGTTCCTGTGGCCGACCCGATCCGCAATCGAACCCACGGGGCCACCGAGGATCGCCGCCAGGGCGGGGCCGGGAACCACCCCGAACCCGGCGGCCAGGGCCGACCAGCCCCACAACTCCTGGAGCAGCAGGGTGTTGAACAGGACTATGGCGATGAACGCTGTCCCAAAAAAGACCTGCCCGGTGGCAGCAGACCAGAAGGACCGGAACCGAAACAGCTCGAGGTCCAGAAGCGGGCGCGGGTGGACCATCGAGCGGTAGACGAGGACCCCTACAAAGACCAGGCCCACTGCTGCTGTGAGAAGAGCCAGATCGGACCGGTACCCCCAGTCGCCCCCCTGGACCACGGCCAACAGGAGTAACGCCACCCCCAGTGTCCCGGCGGGCACGCCGAGTAGGTCAAAGCGCCCAGTTGCCTCCGGGTCCCTCGACTCGTGGACGAATCGGGGTGTCAGGACAAGGATCAGCAACCCAATCGGAACGTTCACGAGGAACACCCACCGCCAGGAGAGGGTGTCGAGCAGAACCGCCCCGAAGGACGGCCCGATCGCCGCACCCAGTGCTGCAGACGCCCCCCAGACCCCAATGACCGTCGAGTGGCGCTCCTGTGGGAACTCTGGAAGGACCATGGACAGGGAGGCAGGGCTGAGAATCGAGCCACCGATCCCCTGGACCACCCTTGCGGCAATCAACCAACCGGTGGACGGCGCCAGCCCGGACGCAAGTGAACCAACGATGAACACGGCGACGCCGATCATGAAGAGGCGACGTCGACCCTCTTTGTCGGCCATCCGGCCGGCCAGGAGGAGGAAGGCACCAACGGCCACCGAGTAGCCCGATAGCACCCAGGAGAGACCAGCCTCGGTGGCACCCAGATCACGCCGGATCGACGGAAACGCCACGTTCACTATCGAAATGTCAATGACGGTTAGCAGCGCCGCCAAGGTTGACACAGCTAGGGCCATCCAGGCACGACGGCCGACCTGGACAGGATCATGCTGTTCCACCAACTACCCCTCGCCTCGGCTGGTCAGCCCACGCTAGGTGGGTGAGGAGCGTGTAGCCGAGGCGGGCACACCCGGGAGCCGGGCGGCCTGAGCCTGCAGTGCAGGCTCAGGCCGCCCGGTTCACCCAGGAGGTTGGACGGCTACTCGCCGCCCGGGTTCAACTTGACGGTGCTGGGCCGCCAGTTCTTGCCTGTGGTGTCCATACCACGACCGCTCATGATGTCGATCGCCGCCTCGGCGTACTCGGTCGTGTACGCACCCGAGTCCGGTGCCGATGACAGGATCGACTCGCTGGTGGAAACGCCGATGGTCTGGTCCCAGAGGCCCTTGACCATCATGCCGACGCCGTCTGGTGACGGCCAGATGAGTCCGTTGATCTCGTTCATCTGCCACGCCTGGTGGGATGCACCCAGGGCGGAACCGTTAGCCAGGACGATGTCGACACAGCTTGCGCTGTTGTCGCGACAATAGGCCCAACCCTCGAGCGAGCCGGCCACGAAGCGCTTCGTGATGTCCGCGTAGCCCTCGTCGTTGGCCAGCCTGGCGCCATCGGCCCAGATGGCATCCTGGAGCATCGCCGTACCGACGTCGTTCCAGTTGATTACCGAGAGGTCATCGGCCGTGTACAGGGCGCCGGTCGCCGGGTTCGTTGCCTCGAGCACCTGTGCGTACTCGTTGTAGATCATCGCCTGCGAGGCGTCGATCTCACCTGTCAACAGGGCGAGCATGTCAAAGCTCTGCTGTACCAGCTCGTAGTCGGAACTCGGGTCGAGACCCGCCTTGCGCGAACCGGCAAGGAGCTCGAACTCGTTGCCCCAGCCCCAGTTGCCGACAACCTTGCCAGCCAGGTCGGCAGGCTCGTTGATACCGGAATCGGCCCACGAGACCTGAAGGGTTCCGGAACGCTGGAACACCTGGGCGACGTTGACGATGTCCATACCCTCCTCACGGGACACGAGCGCCTTGGGCACCCATGAAACCGCAAAGTCGGTTGCTCCAGATGCCAGCTGCTGCTGCGGAACGATGTCGACTCCGCCTTCGCGGACGGTCACGTCCAGGCAGTACTTGTCGTAGATTCCCTGGTCAACTGCAGCGAAGTAACCCGCGAACTGAGCCTGGGTAACCCACTGCAACTGCAGGCTGACCTGGTCGACCGAATCACAGTCGCCGGTCCCCACTGCTGCGTCGTCCGAACCACAGGCTGCAGCGACGAGGGTCATCGCCACCACCAGCCCCACGACTCGGGTTGTCAACTGTCTTTTCATTTTTCCCTCCCGGGATTGTTGTTTGAATCACTGCCCCCCACAGCGAGGCGCCAAGGCATACTTACACGCTCAACTAGTAGGGCTGCAGCGAACAGGGCCAGGCCGACCGCCGATGCAACCGCAATTGCGGCCCATGCAACGTCGTACCGGGCGAAACCGGCATTTGATGTGATCACGTTTCCGATGCGATCCTGGGGTCCACCGAAGTATTCGGCAACGATTGCGGCAATCACCGACAGGGGAGCAACCACCCTGAGGGCGTTGGCGAAGAACGGCAGTGCGTTGGGGACACGCACCTCTCTCATGATCGTCCACTCTCCCGCAGCGTAGGAACGCATCAACTCGATCTCGTCGGGATGTACCTCGGTCAGGCCCTTCGCCGTGTTGATGAATACAGGAAAGAACACCACGGCGATGACCACGGCCTGGTTGCTCAAGGTGCCGGTGATCCCGAACCAGGCGTTGAATATCGGGGCCAGCGCCACGATGGGGGTGGCGTTCACCGCCACCGCCAGCGGCGTGAGACCGTCGTTCAACATCCTGAACCTCGTCGTGAACATCGCCAGGAGCACACCGGCCAGAATGCCGATGAGCAGGCCGCTCACAGCTATCTGCCCGGTCTCCCAGCCCGCGTGACGCAAGACCGGCCACTCAGCCAGCAACTCAGCTCCTATCGAGGTGGGCTTGGGCAGCAGGAACTCACTGATCCCGAACGCCCTGACAGCTCCCTCCCAGAGGGCGAAGCCGGAGGCACCGACAACTACGGCTGGACCGAGGGCACTGGCACGCTGGCGGAGTTGACGCAGGTTCACACGGCACCCCCCACGGATCGCAGTGCCTCCCGGATGGTTGTTGCAGCGGCGAAGAAGTCAGGGTCCTCCCTAGTGTCCGGGGTTCGCTCGCCGAGGTCCACGTCGATGATGGAGTGGACCCGGCCCGGGCGGGGAGAAAGGACGATCACCCGGTTGGAGAGGAACGCCGCCTCGGAGATCGAGTGGGTGACGAAGACGACCGTGGTTCCGATTTCTCCCCAGATCCTCAACAGCTCACTCTGCATGTGTTCACGGGTCATCTCGTCGAGTGCCCCGAACGGCTCATCCATGAGCAGTAGCCGCGGCTCAAACGACAGCGCGCGAGCGATTGAGACTCTCTGCTGCATTCCTCCCGAGAGTTGGCGCGGGTAGAGGTCGCCGAACTCGTCCAACTTGACCAGGTCCAGCATCTCTGCCGATCTGGCCGCCCGATCGGCCTTCGACCAGCCCCTCAACTCCAGGGGCAACTCGATGTTGGCCTTCACCTTCCTCCAGTCGAACAGGCCGGCATGTTGGAAGACCATGCCGTAGTCCTGCCCCGTCCTGGACTCATGCGCCGACTGCCCGAAGACCGAGATGCTGCCCGCTGTCGGTGTCAGCAGGTCTGCCACGAGCCTCAGGAGCGTGGACTTTCCGCAGCCGGACGGACCGATGAGCGTAACGAACTCACCTGCCCGGATGGTGAGGTTGATTCCCGACAGGGCCGCGACCTCACCCCCACTCCCCTCGTTGAAGACCATGTCGACGTCATCGACCTGGACCGCTGGGGTGTCTGCGCCCGTGCTCATGCCACGACCTCGTCGGTCCGACGCAGAACCAGACGCTCGGCCAGGCTGATCATTCCGAACACGAACAGGCCAAGTACGGCTGCTCCCACCACCGAGGCATAGAGGCGCTCTGGCCAGACCGCGTACCGCTGTGCAAACTCCAGGATTGCTCGACCGAGGCCCGTCTTGGTTCCGATGGAGATCTCGCCGACGATCGCCCCGACGACGCTGAGCGTCGCCGCGATCTTGAATGCCGGAAACAGGTAGGGGCGCGCTGCCGGGAGGCGCAGCTTGAACAAGGTGGTTCGCCACGGGGCCGCATAGGAGCGCATCAACTCCACGTGAGCCGAATCGGGTGACTGAAGGCCACGCAGGGCGCTCACGGCGACCGGAAAGAAGGTGAGGTAGGTGGAGATGAGAGAGATGCTCACGATGTCGGGCAGTCCCTGGTTGCGACCCCACGTGACGATGATCGGTGCCAGGGCGATGAGCGGAACCGTCTGGGACACGTTGATCCACGGCAGGAGCCCACGTTCGGCCACGCGCCACCGCAGCATCAGCACTGCCAGGCCGATTCCGATGACCGAGCCCAGGAAGAATCCGATCGCCGCCTCCTGGAGTGTGAACCACGCCTTCTTCAGGAGGAACACGCTGAGCGGCAGCGTGGATCGGCCGTCGCGGATGTCAGAAACCAACTCTGCCGCGATGTCTGATGCGTGCGGCATGATGATGTCATCGGTTGAGACCGGCAGTTCGATTCCGGTACCGGGCCAGGTACCACCTGTCTGCTGACCGGTCCACTTGTAGCCCTCCCAGACGAGGACGATCAGGAGGATCGCCAGCGCCGCGGTGACCACGCTCCGCAGGGCCTTCGTCGCGGTTTCGGATCGAGCGGACATCAACAGGTCACCAGTCAGCCCATAGCGGGGATGATCCGCTGGCCGTATGCGTCAAGGGTCTCATCTTGCTGGTCGTGCATGAGGTACACGGCGAACTGGTCGACCCCGAGATCCCGAAGTTCCTCGAGGCGTTCGATGTGGGCGGATTCGGTGCCGAGGATGCAGAACCTGTCGATGATCTCGTCGGGTACGAAGTCGGTGTGTTCCGCGCCGGCCCTGCCGTGGTCGCTGTAGTCGTACCCCTTGCGCCCCTCGATGTAGTCGGTCAGGGCGGCAGGCACCGCAGTTCCCTCGGTCCCGTACCGGGTTACAAGATCTGCAACGTGGTTTCCGACCATGCCGCCGAACCACCTCACCTGGTCGCGCTGGTGGGCGATGTCGTCTCCCACGTATGCAGGAGCGACGACGCAGATGTAGATGTCGTCGGGGTCACGGCCGGCCTCCTCAGCTGAAGCACGCACGGCGCCGATGGTCCATTCTGCAATCTGGGGGTCGGCCAACTGCAACACGAACCCATCGGCGACCCTGCCGCAAAGGGCCAGCGCCTTTGGTCCGTAGCCGGCCATCCACATTGGCAACGATCCACCGGATCGCCACGGGAACTTCTGGCGGGTTCCGTTGTAGTCAACCTCTTCACCCTCGGCGAGCCCCTTGATGACGCCCATCGACTCCTCGAGGGTGGCTAGGTTGCACGGCTTGTTTCCGATGACCCTCATGGCCGAGTCGCCACGCCCGATTCCGCACACCGTGCGCTCGCCGTACATGTCGTTGAGGGTGGCGAAGACCGAGGCCGTCACGGTCCAGTCGCGGGTTCCCGGATTGGTGACCATGGGGCCGACGACCATTGTTTCGGTGACAGCCAGCATCTGGCTGTGGATGACGTACGGCTCCTGCCAGAGCACGTGGCTGTCAAAGGTGTACGCGTAGGTGAAGCCGAGGCCCTCAGCGCGCCTGGTCAACTCGATGACCCGCCCTGCCGGCGGATCGGTCTGCATTACCACCCCGAAGTCCATCATCTCTCCCTTTACACGACCTCGCTGTCGTGTCGAATCCCATTCCGTTCTGTCCTGGCTGGTCCTGTGATCAGTCGTTCCTGGGAAAGCCCAGGTCCACGCTGCTCGTGGACGGGTCCGGCCAGCGGCTGGTCACGACCTTGGGCCGCGTGTAGAACCTCATTCCCTCGGGCCCGTACATGGTCGTGTCACCGAAGAAGGAGTCGTTCCAGCCACCGAATGAGTGGTAGCCGACAGGCACCGGTATCGGGACGTTGATACCGACCATGCCGGCTTCGACATCGCCCTGGAATTGTCGTGCAGCGCCACCGTCACGGGTGAAGATGGCGGCTCCGTTGCCGTACGCGTTGTCGGCGATCAGCTTGACTGCCTCGGCGTAGCCGTCGCTACGCACCACCGACAGGACCGGGCCGAAGACCTCGTCCCGGTAGACCGACATGTCGGTTGTCACCCTGTCGAGCAGCGAGACACCGAGGAAGAAGCCTCCTCCGTCAAAGGCCTGGTCGCGACCGTCAACTACGACGTCGGCACCGTCGGCGGCACCGGATCCCACGTATCCGGCTACCCGGTCGCGGTGCTCAGCGGTGATGAGCGGCCCCATCTCAGATGCCGGGTCATCACCGGGCCCGATTACCAGCTTCTCCATCCGCACCTTTATCGCCTCAACCAGTGGTTCTGCAATGTCACCTACAGCCACGACGACTGACACGGCCATGCAGCGCTCTCCGGCTGACCCGTAGGCGGCTGACACAGCGGCATCGGCAGCCAGGCCCAGGTCGGCGTCGGGCAGCACGATCATGTGGTTCTTGGCCCCACCAAGGGCCTGGATGCGCTTGCCGTTAGCGGTACCGGTCGAGTACACGTAGCGGGCGATCGGGGTGGAACCCACGAAGCTGACCGCCCCAACATCGGGGTGTTCGAGCAGCCTGTCGACCGCCTCCTTGTCTCCGTTGACGAGGTTGATGACACCGGGCGGAAAGCCCGCTTCCTGGGCCAGTTCGACGACGAACCGGGGCGCTGAGGGGTTCCGCTCGGAGGGCTTCAGGATGAACGTGTTGCCACAGGCCACGGCGTTCGGAAGCATCCAGAGTGGCACCATGGCGGGGAAGTTGAAGGGGGTGATGCCGGCGCATACGCCCACGGGCTGGCGAACGGTGTAGACGTCCACCCCGGTGGAGGCCTGTTCGCTGTAACGACCCTCCAGGGTCTGGGCGAATCCGCAGGCGAACTCGATGTTCTCGATGCCCCTGGCGACCTCGCCACGCGCATCGTCTCCGACCTTGCCGTGTTCTGCGGTCAACCGTCGGGCTATCTCGTCGGCGTTCTCAACGACCAGGTTCCGAAAGGTGTAGAGCAACTTGGTGCGCCGTGCAATCGACACGTTTCTCCACTCGGCAAACGCCGCCTTGGAGGACGCCACGGTGGAATCCACCTCGGCAACCGATGCCAGGTCGACCTGACCAGTCTGTTCGCCGGTGGCCGGGTTGAACACCGGTCCCACCCGGCCTGAACCGGACTTGACGGCTTCGCCGTCTATCAGGTGCTGAATCTGCAACATGGGCTACTCCTGAGAGGTCTGAACGTGGATCGTGGTCTCTGTGCCGGTCGTGGACGCCTGCAGACCGTCAGAGAAGGTACGAGGAGAGGCCACGGCGCAGGTAGGCACCATCGCCCTTCGCACCGTGGTAGGCGTCGTCGGCGATGAGCACCTTGCCCTTGGAGAGCACCGTGTCGACCCGACCGTCGATCTCGACACCCTCGTAGGCTGAGTAGTCCATGCTCATGTGGTGGGTGTCCACCGACAGCGTTGTTGAACCGTTCGGATCGTAGAGGACGATGTCTGCATCGGATCCGGGGGCTATCACACCCTTCTGGGGATAGAGGCCGAACATGCGTGCGGGCGTCGTTGAGCAGGTCTCAACCCAGCGTTCAAGCGACAGTTCGCCCATGACCACGCCCTGGTAGATGAGGTCCATGCGGTGCTCGACTCCACCGATCCCGTTGGGAATCGCCCTGAAGTCGTCGAGGCCCAGCTCCTTTTGGTCCTTCATGCAGAACGGGCAGTGGTCGGTGGACACGACGGCCAGGTCGTTGGTGCGCAGGCCGCGCCACAGGTCGGTGTGGTGGGTGTGCGCCTTGGTCCGCAACGGTGGTGAGCAGACGTAGCCCGCTCCAGCGAAGCCCGGCAGGCCCAGGTGGTCCTCGAGGTTCAGGTAGAGGTACTGGGGGCAGGTCTCGGCGAACACGTTGTGGCCGTCATTGCGGGCCGCCGCCACCGCTACCAGGGCCTCGCTGGCAGAGAGGTGCACGAAGTAGACCGGGGCACCGGCAACCAGTGCCAGCTGGATGGCCCTGTTTGTTGCCTCGCCCTCAAGGGCCGGCGGTCGTGTGATGCCGTGGTAGACGGGATCGGTCTGGCCGCGGGCGGCAGCCTGTTCGGCCAGCACGTCGATGGCTATGCCGTTCTCGGCGTGCATGCAGATGAGGCCACCGTTGTCGGATGCCTTCTGCATGGCCCGCAGGATCTGTCCGTCGTCGCTGTAGAAGACACCCGGGTAGGCCATGAACAACTTGAAGCTGGTTATTCCCTCACCGACGAGGCTGTCCATCTCCTTGAGGGCGGCATCGTCGACACCGCCGAGGATCATGTGGAACCCGTAGTCGATTGCACACTCGCCCTCGGCCTTGGCAAACCATGCGTCAAGCGACTCCCTCACGTTCTCGCCGTCACGCTGCACGGCGAAGTCGACGATGGTGGTGGTCCCGCCCCATGCGGCCGCCCGGGTACCGATCTCAAAGGTGTCGGATGCAAAGGTACCGCCAAATGGCAACTCCATGTGGGTGTGGGCGTCGATGCCTCCGGGCACGACGTACTTACCGGCTGCGTCGATCACCTTTTCGGCACCGCTCTCGGCTGATGCCGCCGCATCACTACCGGGCTGGAGCACCGCGGCAATGTGCTGGCCGTCGACCAGCACATCTGCCTCGTGACGCCCTGTCGGGCTCACAACAATTCCGTTCTTGATGAGGATCGTCATTTCCTGCCTCCTGTTCGTTCCAACAACATGTTCGTCCGCTCAGGCCGTGGCGTCCAGCCTCAGCCAGCAACTGTCAACGAACCGAGCGCTGCTGTTAGGACCTCGCCGGCTTCGTCGATCTCGTCTGCGGTGACCGTCATCGGCGGTGCAATGCGAAGCACGTTGCCGTAGAGGCCACCCTTGCCTATCAGCACGCCGCGTGCCCTGGCCGCCTCGAGGAGGCGGGCCGCTGCATCGGCATCCGGTTCGTTGGTTCCGGGACACACCATCTCGAAGGCCAGCATCAGGCCGCGGCCCCGCAGTTCGCCCACGGACGGACATGCCTCGGCCGCCGGAGCAAGGTGCTCTACCAGCCGGCCACCCATCTGCTTCGAGTTGCCCTGGAGGTCATGGTCCAGCATGTAGCGGATGGTCGCAAGCGCCCCTGTGCTGCTCAGCGGGTTGCCTCCGAAGGTGGAGAGCGAGTTTGCCGGGAGGGAGTTCATCACCTCGGCGCTGGCGACAACTCCTCCGAGGGCCAGGCCGTTTCCGACCCCCTTGGCGAACGTGAGGATGTCGGGCGTGATCCCATGGGCCTGGTATCCCCAGAAGTTGTCTCCGGTCCGGCCCCATCCGGTCTGGACCTCGTCGGAGATGAAGAGAACACCACGGTTGTCGAGTTCCTTCTTCATGGCTCCGAAGAAACCGTCCGGCGGAACTGCAAAGCCACCGACACCCTGGATGGGCTCGGCGATCATCGCCGCCACGTCACCTGACGTCATCATGTCGAACACCTGGACCAGGTCCTCGACGCAGGCGGTCGTATACGCATCGTCGTCAAGGGCCCTGAAGGGGCTGCGCATGCGGTAGCCGCCCTGCACGTAGTTGACCGAGAGGCCGCTAACGCTGGTCGGCGACCAGGCCCGTTGCGCCGTGATGGCGATGGTGCTGAAGGAACGGCCGTGGTAGCTGTTGCGCAGGGCCAGGATCTGGTTGGACTTCCGGTAGGTAGTTGCCAACAGGAGCGCAGCGTCATTGGCTTCGGTTCCCGAGGTGGTGAAGAACACCCTTGCATCCGGGATCCCCGACAGGTCGGCAACCAGCTCGGCCAACTCGATCATCGGCTCGGAAAGGTACAGGGTCGACGAGTGGAGGACCTTTGAGGCCTGATCCTGGACCGCCCTGGTCACCTCTGGAACGTTGTATCCGATGCTGGTCGTGAGGATTCCGCCGAAGAAGTCCAGGTAGCGGTTTCCCTCCACGTCGACCACGTGGCGTCCTTCACCATGGTCCATTGAGATGGGCGGGTCGTAGTAGAGCGCCAGCCAGGATGGAAGCACCGCCTGGTGCCGATCAAACAGCTCAGAATTGGTCGCCATGATCAACTTCTCCGACAGGTAGTGGTGGGTCGCCCTCAGGCGGAGGTCAGCGGGCCGTACATGTCAGGCCTGCGATCACGGTAGAAGGCCCACTGGTTGCGGACCTCGTCCACCATGTTGAGGTTCAGATCGCGGACAATCAACTCGGCGTCCTGATCGGAACAGACATCACCAACGAACTGCCCACGCGGGTTGGCGAAATAGGTGGTCCCGTAGAAGTCGTTGTCGCCCAACGCCTCGATGCCGACGCGGTTGATGGCACCGACGAAGTACATGTTGGCTGCGGCCGAGGCCGGCTGTTCCAGTTGCCACAGGTACGACGAGAGGCCCCGGCTGGTCGCCGACGGGTTGAACACGATCTGTGCGCCGTTCAGGCCGAGCGCCCGCCAACCCTCGGGGAAGTGCCGGTCGTAGCAGATGTAGACGCCGACCTTGCCAACGGCGGTGTCGAACACCGGGTAACCGAGGTTGCCGGGGCGGAAGTAGAACTTCTCCCAGAAGCCCTTGACCTGGGGGATGTGAGTCTTGCGGTACTTGCCCAGGTAGGTGCCGTCGGCGTCGATGACGGCCGCCGTGTTGTAGAGCAGGCCCTCCTGTTCCTTTTCGTACATGGGAAGGACCACGACCATGCCCAGTTCTGCTGCTATCTCCTGGAACCGCTTGGTGGTCGGACCATCTGGAATGGCCTCGGCGTAGTCGTAGTACTCGGTTTCCTGCACTTGGCAGAAATAGGGGCCGTAGAAGAGCTCCTGGAAGCACATGACCCGGGCTCCTGCTGCTGCCGCCTCACGCATGTACTGCTCGTGGAGATCGATCATCGACTCCTTGTCACCGGTCCAGGCCGTCTGGACCATTGCCGCGCGTACCTCGTTCGCCATTGGGTTCTCCTCCGTGGTCTGGTTCCGCCGACGGTTCATGCCGCCGCGGTTGCCCTATGCCGTGTTGTGCGACAGTATTGCCAAATCGTTGTGCATACAATCCATTCTTTGTAACACACAAATATTTCATCGGGAGTTGCTACTACCCCTGTGACCCGAAATCCAGGAACATGACCGAACCCGCACTCACCGCCATCACGAACGCAGTCGGCACCAGCACCGGACCAGCCGACATCGCCTCTGCAATTGGCAGGCTGATCAGCGACGGGGATATTCCGGGCGGCGACCGCCTGCCGACAGTGCGGGCGCTTGCCCGAAACCTCAACGTGAGCCCCTCTGTCGTCGCCGACTCATGGCGTCGCCTCCACCATGCAGGCCTTCTCACAACAGAGGGCCGCCGCGGAAGCTTCGTACGGGCCCGCCGCCAACCTGAGGACCCGGGGCGCTTCTGGCAGGTACCCGTCAACCCGCACACCTACAGGCTGGACCTCAGCACCGGTACCCCGGATCCGGACCTGCTGCCGCCGCTGGGACCTGCCCTGGCTGCACTCAGGGACGAACCACCGGTCTCGAGCTACCTGGATCAACCCACCCTGCCGGCACTGTCCGAGGTGCTCCGGCAACGCTGGCCGTTCGAGCCCGAGGCGCTGACCGTGGTGGACGGGGCTCTCGATGCCCTCGACCGGATCATCGTCGAAACGGTCAACTACGGAGACAGGGTGCTCGTGGAAGATCCCGGATTCCCCCCGACCATCGACATGCTCGAGTTGGCTGGCGCCGAGTTGATCCCGGTCCAGATGGTTGAAGGCGGCCTCGACCCGGACTCCCTCGCCCATGGCCTTGCCATGGATCCCAACCTCCTGGTCCTTCAGCCCCGCGCCCACAACCCGACGGGTTGGAGCCACGACGCTGAGAGGGTCGACCAGCTGGCAGACCTCTTGAAAGGGTCCGACCTGTTGATCATCGAGGATGACCACTCGGGTGAGGTGTCAGGTTCGACCCTTCACAGCCTCGGGACCCGGTTGCCTGACCGGGTCGTCCACATACGCAGCTTCTCCAAGGCCTACGGCCCCGACCTGCGCCTGGCCGCCGTGGGAGGGTCCGGACCGGTCATCGAGGCCATGGTCCACCGCCGCCAACTAGGCCCGGCATGGAGCAGCCGGCTGCTTCAGGGAGTGCTTCTTCAACTGCTCACAACCCGGGCCACGGCCGACACCGTTGCCGAAGCAGCAGCCACCTACGCAGCACGCAGGTCATCGCTCATCAACAGCCTCCGGGCTCACGGCGTGACCGTGCCCGGCAAATCGGGAATCAACCTGTGGCTCGAGGTCGGAGACGAGACAAACGCCCTGATCGCCCTGTCCGCCCAGGGAATCGGTGCCGCACCGGGCAGCCCCTTCATGGTCAGTTCCGGAACAGTTCCGCACCTGCGACTCACGGTCGCAACTGTCGGCACAGGCTTTGACGAACTAGCCGGGGCCCTTGCCGAGGCTGCCTCAATCCCGCCTGGACGCAGGGTCGGAGCCTGAGCGAATGTCGTCCCAGCCGCATGACGCAGCCTTGTCACATCGGTCGTTCCTCACCGTGGTGGGCCTGGGAGGATTGGCCCTTGCAACAGGCTGCGCAACGACGCCTCCCCGTACCGGCTCGGATTCGACTGCACCATCCGTCGAGGCCACCGGCCCGCGCACGATCCCCGACCCCACCCACTGGCGGGTGACCCGTTGGGGCGCCGACCCCTGGTCGCTCGGCTCCTACTCGTACCTACCGGCTGGTACTTCGGCAACGTCGCGGGCGGCGCTCGCAGGACAAATCGGTGATCGCCTGTTCCTCGCTGGAGAGGCAACCGACTCCGACTACCCGGGCACAGTCCACGGAGCCCTCAGCTCCGGGCGGCGAGCAGCATCACAGGTGCTCGAAGGCCACGGTTACCGTTCAGTCGTGGTGGTAGGTGCCGGCGCAGCGGGCCTCGGGGCCGCGCAGGCACTGGTTGACGCCGGCTCCGATGCGGTCGTGGTCGAGGCAAGGGGCCGGATCGGCGGACGGGTCTGGACCGACGACATGGTTGACGCACCTGTTGATCTGGGGGGTTCGTGGATCCACGGTGTCAGGGGCAACCCTCTCGCCGAACTAGCCGACTCCCTCGACATCACCCTTGTTCACACGGACTACGACAACTCCGTCCTCTACGACACCGATGGCTCCCTAATGGACTAGAGCCGACTCGATCATCTGTACGAGGCCATGGTTGATGCCGCCCTGTCGAGTTCGTCGACGCACGCGATGGGGCCCGAGTTGGCACCCATCAGGGAACGACTGAATGCAGAGGAACAGAGGTGGTTCGACTTCCTCATCGCCTCTGAGATCGAGCACTGGTGGCCGGCCGACGTGGACAAGTTGGCAATGGCGACAGCCTTCTTCGGGAAAGCCTTCCGCGGTGGTGATGCAGTGCCAACCACGGGCTACCGCCCGATAATCGAGGGCCTGGCGGCGGGTCTCGACATCCGCCTCGAAACAGCAGTGTCGAGCGTGGACCACGGTGGCCCCGGGGTGGTCGTCGACTCCGAACAGGGCAGGTTCGACGCAGACGCAGCCATCGTGACCGTGCCCCTCGGGGTCCTCAAGGGGGAGAGGATTCGCTTCACCCCCGATCTGCCCCATTCCACCCTCTCAGCTGTGCAGATGCTCGGGATGGGCCTGATGAACAAGGTGGTACTCCGCTTCCCGGAGATCTTCTGGGATGAGCAGGCCGACCTCATCTCATACGTACCTTCGACGAAGGGCCATTTCGTGGAGTGGTACAACGCCGTGCCGTGGACCGACCAACCGATTCTGGTCGGCTTCAATGCCGCCAAGGCCGCCGCTGAGATCGAGACATGGTCCGACGACGCCACGATCGAGACGGCCCTGAACACGCTCAACATGATCTACCGCTGACAGCGGACAGGGCTACTCCTTGCTGTCCGCGTCGTCATGCGCCTCGGAGAGCTCGCTGGCCTGGACGTGACGGGGCAGGGCCTCAACCTCGCTGGCGACAGGCAGTTCTGTCGAGCCGGCCCCCAAGTCGGGGAACTTGCGCATGGTCACGAGCAGCCTGCCGTCGACCGAACCCACCAGGTCGTTGAACGCGCCGACGGCCGTGGCCAGGCCGCGGCCGGTCTTGTCGACGTGGCCCAGGACGACGCCGACACGGTCGTAGAGCTCCTGGCCCAGATCGGCGATCTCTCTGGCGTGTTCGCTGACCCTGGCCTCCTGCCAGCCGCGTGACACGGCCCACAACAGGGCGAGCAGATTCACCGGCGATGCAAGGAGCACACGCTTCTCCATTGCCTCGTTCAGGAGGGCGTGATCGGAACGCAGGGCGTCGGCCAGGAAGGACTCGCCGGGTACGAAGAGCACCACGAACTCGGGTGAGGGGCCGTCATCCTGCTCCCAGTACTTCCTACCGGACAGCTGCTTCACGTGGCTGCGCAGCGCTGCAGCATGGCGGGTCATGTGCGCCTCGACCTCTGCGGCGTCGGTCGCGGCCTGGGCATCAAGGTATGCGTCGAGGGGGACCTTGGAATCGACCGCTATGTGTGCTCCGTTTGGCAGGCGGACTCGCACGTCGGGGCGACCGCGTGAGCCCTCGCGGTTCTCACCGGTGAACTGTTCGTCATAGTCGCAGTAGCGCGCCATTCCCGAGAGCTCGATGACGTTGCGGAGTTGATTCTCGCCCCAGGCCCCACGCGCCGTGGGTGACCTGAGCGCCTCTGAAAGGGTGATGGTCGACGAGGTCAGCTCGGTGATCTGACGGCCCATCTCGCCGGTCATCTTCTGGACTGCCCCCTTGTCCTGTTCGTGGGCAGAGCGGAGGTCGCCGACCGTCCTACCCAGTTGCTCCATCTGCTTTGAAAACGGATCAAGCAGGCCCTTTGTCTGGGCCTGGACGGCGTTCATGCGCTCTGTGGCGAGGGTGAGGAACTGCTCGTTGTTGGCCTGCAGGGCGGAGGTGGCCGCATCGCCCATCTGTGCCTTGACCTCGGCGCCTATCAGTTGGGCGAGTGCTGCCCCGTCGAGGGTCGGCTCAGCGGTCTGTGGGGAGTTGTCGCGGCGCACCGCCCATACCACGGCCGCTGCGGCGACGAGAACGGCTGCGAGGGTCACTAGTTCCATGGCCCGGAGGGTACGCATCCCATGTGACAGGCGCAGGGCATACCCAGGTTCCCACTGGAGAGAGGGCGATCAGGTTGCCCATCTGGTCGGGTCGATCCGACAGGCGAACCCGGCGAGGTCCCCACCCCTGGCACGTCGGCCCGCATTGTCCCCGGCAACCTCGGCGAGGCGCCCAACGGCCTCACGCCCACTCATCGCCGCTGACTGGAACCCACCCTGTTCGTCGATCTGGCGCACCCTGAAGGTACGAACCACCTCGGCGTCCCAGAACGACACGTTCATCTCGGTATCGCCCTGAAAGGAGGTGAAGATGAGGTTTGCCGAGCCGATTGTCGCCCAGCGGTCGTCCACGACCATTGTCTTGGAGTGGACGTAGATCTCCTCGTAGCCCCACGACCTGCGGGCCGCCGGTGCCGCCAGGCAGAATCCGGCATGCTGGGCGAGCGCGGCAAGTGCGTCGTAGCCGGCCGCTATGCCCGGAAACGCCCGGTACCTTGCAAGTTCGGGCATGGGGTCACCGGGCACCAGAGCCACGACCACAACCCCCCTCTCCAGTGCCTCACCGAGTGCCACCAGGACCGCACGGCTGAGCAGGATCTGGTCCTCTATGTAGATGTACTCCCGCGCCGCGGCGATAGCCGCCAGGTACTGCGCACGCACGCTGTTTTCCCCGTCGGGCAACTCGGGGTAGAGGCCGGGTAGGACGCTGCGCACTATCTGGGCGGTCGTGTCACCGGCCGACGCGGTCCGGCCTGCAGGTGGACCGAGGTCGTCTGTACCAGCCGCCGGCCAGGCGCCGTTCTCCCGGTCACGTTCCGAGGCGCCGTTCCAGCGCATCACGAAGTTGTCGTGCACATCGGTGACTGCGGGACCCCTGACCATGCAGTGAACGTCGTGGATGTTGGCGTACCTGCCGTGCCGAGCCGGTTCATCGTGGTCCCGACCAGCCATCGACCCGGTACCGATGTTGATTCCACCGACGAACGCGACCTCGTCAGGGGTACCGGCATCCATCAGCCAGGCCTTCTGGTGCTGGCAGCGCATGCCGACGGCATCCCAGCGGGCCTGCCAGATCGTGTCGCGTTCGTCCAGAAGGGCAGACGACTTCTCGTCACCGGGAAGGGTGTCGTCGGCCTGGGCCGCCTCGCCCTCGGGGTGCCAGAAGAGGACCCGCACGTCTACCCCACGACCCGTGGCCCGATCCATGAGGTCGAGGAAGGTACCACGCCCTCCGGGGAACGTGGCGGTCGTCTCGACGAAGGCGACACAGACCCATACCGATGACACGGCGGCCTCCACCGCCCCGGCAATCAGGTCGAAGGTGACGGAGCCGTCTACCAGTGGCCTCACCAGGTTGCCCTCGCGCGGCCCAAAGGGTGCATCGAGTGGTGGCGGGTACACGCTCAGGTCATCGGAGCCGGTCGCCATGTGTGAACGGTAGCCAGCGAGCCCTCCTGACACGGCTCTCGGCCATGAGGCAGCGGTACAGTCCGGGGGTGCGCGCCCTCGTTATCGAACACGATGAACACGGACCGGCCGAGAGCGTCGGTTACCACCTCGAGGAGCGTGGATTCGAACTCGAAGTGTTCCTTGTCCTCGAGGATCCCGACGACCCCGTTTCGCACAAGCCGTTTCCGGATGCCACCGGGTACGACGCCCTGGTGGTCACGGGGTCACCGTGGTCCCTGGCCGACCCGGATCCGATCGGGTCATGGATCCATCGTGAGGTCGACATGGTGCGGGCCGCCCACGACGCCGGCACCCCGGTGCTGGGCATGTGCTTCGGGGGACAGGTCATCTCTCAGGCGCTCGGCGGTTCGATCACCCGGATAGATCGACCGGAGTTCGGCTGGTGTCAGATTGAACCCATCGACGGCTCTCCCCTCCCGGCCGGCCCGTGGTTCCAGTGGCACTTCGACATATTCACCGTTCCAGACGGTGCTGTCGAGTTGGCCCGAAACGATTCTGGTCCCCAGGCCTTTCGTATCGGGCGGAGCCTCGGCACCCAGTTCCACCCAGAGGTCACCCCACGGCTGATCAGCAACTGGCTCGACTACGGCACCGAGGAGTTGGCTGCAAACGGAGTCAGTCCACAGGCGATGCTGGCTGAAACGGTGGAGAGGGCCGACGCCGCACGTAGTCGTGCAGCCGATCTGGTCGACTGGTTCCTCACCGAGGTGGCTCAACTCTGACCCGGCGCGGCAGAAGTCAGGGTAAGGCCGTCCAACCGCCTTCAGGTCGCTCAAACCACATGTTGATCTGACCGGTTCCGGCGGCGGACTCATAGTCCGAGTAACGGACACCCGCAGAGGTGCAGTCAGGACCGCCCATCGCCGCAACCATCATGAGGTAGGGACCAAAGAATCTGCCGCAGTGTAGATTGCCGCTCACCATCCTGCGATCCAGCGACCAGCGACCGGCGGTACGAGCATGTCTTCCCACCACCTGATGATCATCGGTGACGAGCGAGTCGATGCCGACACCAGGATCGAGGTCCGGTCGCCCTACGACTGCAGGCTGCTCGGAACCGTCGCCGAGGCCACTACCGACCACCTAGACCGGGCTGTGGACACGGCGAAGACGACCCTGGCGGCCGGCGTCATCCCCACTCATGAGCGCGCCGCAATCCTGGACCGCCTGGCAGCCAGCCTCACGGACCACCACGAGGAGTTGGCCCAGACCATCTCGACCGAGGCGGCTAAGCCCATCACGATCGCCCGAGGTGAGGCTGCACGCGCCGTCGACACCGTCCGTTTCGCCGCCGCTGTGGCCCGCACGATGACCGGTGAACTGATCACCATGGATGCTAGCTCTGCCGGTGTGGGCAAGACCGGGTGGGTCAAGAGGGTACCAATCGGTGTAGTCGGGGCCATAACGCCGTTCAACTTCCCCCTGAACCTGGTCTGCCACAAGATCGCACCCGCCATCGCTGCCGGCTGCCCGGTCGTTCTCAAGCCGGCCGACAAGACGCCGCTCAGCGCCATCCGCCTGGGCGAACTGCTGCTTGACGAGTGCGGCCTTCCACCGGGCTGGCTGAACGTGGTTCCATGCTACGGGCCTACCGCAGCACACCTGGCCGAACACCCGGACGTGGCCATGATCACGTTTACCGGTTCGTCCGCCGTCGGCTGGCAGATCCGGGCCAACGCTCCACGCAAGCGGGTATCGCTTGAACTCGGCAACAACTCACCGGTGATCATCGAACCCGACGTCGACGTGGCATCCACCGCTGCGCGGATCAAGGGTGCAGCGTTCGGGTTCACGGGCCAGGTATGCATCTCCACCCAGCGGATCTACGTGCACGAGGACATTGCCGACGAGTTCACCGAGGCGCTCGTGGCTGAGACCGGGTCCCTGGTCGTGGGAGATCCGGCGGATCCGGCTACCGAGGTGTCCGCCCTGATCAACGGTGACTCCACCCACAGGGTCACGTCATGGATCGACGAGGCGGTTGAGGCCGGAGCTGTGGTTGAGTGTGGCGGAAAGGTGAGCGACGACGGGGTGGTGGCCCCAACGGTGCTCACGGGCGTCACCCCGGACATGAAGGTGAGCTGCGCCGAGGTGTTTGGACCCGTCGTAGGTGTCGCCACCTACACAGACTTCGAGGACGCCCTTGCAAGTGCAAACGACACCATCTACGGCCTGCACGCAGCGGTGTTCACGAGCGACATAGCCAAGGCTCTCCGGGCGACCGAGGTGCTCGACTTCGCGGGTGTGCTCGTCAACGAGGTGCCCACCTGGCGAGCCGATCAGATGCCCTACGGGGGAATTCACGAGTCGGGCAACACCCGGGAGGGCCCCGTATACGCCGTGCATGAGATGACAGAGGAGCGCCTCATCATCATCCAGGCGTAGATCCGGGCTGGTTCAGGCCTGCTCAACCCCCGCGACCAGCCCGCTGATTCCATCCAGAATCGTCGACCAGGAACCCGGCGGAAGCTCGTGGCCCATTCCGTCGATCCACACCAGTTCGGCTCCCTGAATGGCATCGGCTGTCTCCTGGCCCCCCTGGGGCACCACGAGGGGGTCATGGGTGCCGTGCAGTACGAGGGTCGGCAGGTCCACCGAACGCAGTTCCTCGGTCCGGTCACCGTCTGCCACGATCGCCGCCATCTGCCGCTGCTGGCCATCGGGATGCCATGACCGCTCGATGTTGGCAGCCACGTACTGGCGAACGAGGTCCTCGTCGAACGGGAAACCACCACCTGATATGACGCGGGCGCCCTCGACGCCTGCCTGGATCCGACCCTCGAGGGTGCCGGGATCCGGCGAGATGAAGATGGCGGCCACATCGGGATCTGCCGGAATGAAACGGGGTGTCGAGAAGATGGACGTCAAGGAGAGAGCCCGTTCAGGGTGGTTGATCACCAGTCGCTGGGCGATCATGCCTCCCATCGAGGCTCCGACGATGTGGGCCGCCCCGTGGCCCAGGGCATCGAGTAGGCCGACCGAGTCGGCCGCCATGTCCGTGAGCGTGTAGGGGGCGTCAAAGGCCCCACCGGTCATTGCCGCGGTCATGACCTCCGTTGGGTCCGCCCGATCGAGGTGGTCCAGGTGGCTGGACAGGCCGATATCGCGGTTGTCGAAACGGATCACCTGGTGGCCTCGCCCCGCCAACTGCTGGCAGAACTCGACCGGCCAGGTGGTCATCTGGGCACCCAGGCCCATGATCAGGAGCAGCGCAGGGTCGGCCTCGTCACCGAACACCTCGTACTCAATCTCAATGCCGTTTGCCGTCACGCGGCCCATGTCACCCCCTTTGTAACCCGATCCAACTTCAATCTAGGTTGCCACCATGAGCGGCGAACTGTGGACACGGGCGGCACACGAGTTGGCGGCGATGATCGCCGGAGGCGAGACCTCCAGCCGAGAGGTGGTCGATGCCCACCTGGCCCGAATCGACGAGGTGAACGGTGATCTCAACGCCGTCGTGCGTGTTCTGGCCGACGGCGCCAGGGCCGGTGCTGATGCGGCCGATGCCGCGGTGGCAGCCGACAAACCGCTGGGGCCATTCCACGGTGTGCCCATCACCATCAAGGAGAACCTGGACTGCACGTGCTCGCCCACGACGCAGGGCGTACCGGCGATGGCCGAGGCCATGCCGCCCATGGATGCGCCCGTCGTGGAACGCATGAAGGCGGCCGGTGCCATCCCCCTGGCCCGCACCAACCTGCCCGAGTTGGGCCTGCGGATCAGCACCAACAACCCCCTCCACGGTCTGACCCGCAACCCCTGGAACCCTGTCCTCACGGCCGGTGGCTCCAGCGGCGGAGAGGCCTCATCGATCGCGACCGGCATGTCACCGTTCGGGCTCGGCAACGACCTGGGCGGCTCGCTGCGCAACCCCGCCTACTGCTGTGGGATCACGTCGCTGAAGACCTCCTTAGGACGGTTCCCGAGTGCCGGCACCATGCCGCCGGCCGACACCCCGACGCTGGCGTTCCAGTTGATGGGCGTGGAGGGGCCGATGGCCCGTCACGTGGCCGATCTGAAGTTGGGAGTCGAGGTCATGGCGGGTCGCCACCCTCGGGACCCGAAGTCGGTGACAGTGCCCTTCAACGGCCCACCTGTGGTCAGACGGGCCGCGATCCTCACCGAGGTTCCCGGCGGTCCCGTCCACCCGACGGTGGCCGATGGTGTCGCAAGGGCTGCCGGAGCGCTGGAAGCCGCCGGCTGGGAGATCGTCGAGGCGACCCCTCCGGAGATGGAGCAGTGCCAGGAGGTCTGGGCCCGGATGCTGAGTTGCGACATGCCGGCAACCGTGGGAGCGGCAGCCGAGATCATGAGCGACGATGCCCTCGGCCTGTTGAACGAGTTGATCGAACGCTTCTCACCAGACGATGTCCCAGCCATCCTGATCCACACCGAGTACCACCGCCTCGGGGCTGCCTGGGCGGGGTTCTTTGCCGAGAACCCCGTTGTGATCGCACCGGTGTGGACACAGCTGCCATTCACCCACGATGCCGATGTGGGCGAAGGCGGCATGGACATGATGCTCGACATCATGCGCTGCATCACCCCGGTGAACCTGCTCGGCATTCCCTCGTGTGCCGTCCCGGTCGGGGTGTCAGACGGCATCCCCCAGGGGGTGCAGGTGATCGCTGACCGCTACAGGGAGGACCTCTGCCTCGACGGTGCCGTCGACATCGAGGCCGCCCTCGGCAACATCACCCCGATAGACCCAGTCACCGCCTGACCCGAACCAGGGCTACATGGTCAGGCCGACTTTGTCGCCCGGACCAGCTTGACGGGAACACCTGCCGCAAGGGTCTTCTGACCGGTCGCCTCGAGGTCCAGCCCGCAGAGGGCCTCAGCGATGGCCTCAACGTGGACAGCGGTCATCTCGTCCTCGTGGTCGTGGTGGGTCTCATGCCTCGGGTGGTCGGGGTGGGTGAAGTCCTCGTCCATCAGCACGAGCCTTCCGCCCGGGGCCAGCACCCTTGCCAACTCGGCGAAGGCAAGGTCAAGGTCCACCCAGTGGTGCACTGAGTTGACCGTCCACAGGGCGTCGATTGAGCCACCGGCAACGGGAAGGCTCTCAGCCGTCCCGGACTCGACAGTTATCCGGGAGCGGGCACGCTGGAACAGGCGCCTCATCCCACAGATCGACCTCATCAGGCCCGACGGGTCCACCGCCACCACCGAGGCACCCCGGGCCGCAGCCAGAACCGTTGCCGGTCCCATACCAGCGCCAATGTCGAGGAGGTTCTCCCCTGGCTGCGGGTCGACCATGTCGACGATGGCCCGGTTGGTGTCGGCCTGCCAGAACTTGTGGATCTTCAACAACCAGTGGACGTTGGCCATGAAGCCCTTGTCGTGGTCGTGCCTGTGGTGGTCGTGGCCCATGGTGACTCTCCCGGGTGATGCTCGAACGCCTGCGGCAGCCTAGAACCCGGTCCGGATCTCCCAGAGGTCCGGGAATGCCGGGCTGAACAGAGTGGACTGCAGGTACTCGACGCCGAGGGATCCCCCGGAGCCGATCTTGGCGCCGATGGTTCGCTGCACCATCTTGACGTGGCGGTAGCGCCACTCCTGGAGGCCCTCGTCGAGGTCGGTAAGGGACTCACAGAGTTCAGTCAGATCGGGGCGGGTGCGGTAGATGCCTGAGAGAACTTCCTGAACCCCAGCCGAGGGAACTGTGGGTGCCGTCACGTCCCGCTCCAACACGTCGACAGGAATGGCGAACCCCGCTCCGCTGAGATAGGCGAGGAAGGTGGCCCAGATACTCGGAGAGTTGTAGCGCTGCTCCAGGCAGAAGCGCTCCCTGGAACCCTCCTCGAAGCGCTCAAGGTGCTGAGGGTCCTTGACGCCCAGGATGTACTCCAATTCCCTGAACTGCGCCGACTGGAACCCGCTGGCGCTCTCCAGGAAGGCGCGGAAGGACTGGAACTCCAGCGGCGTCATGGTCTCCAGCACATCCAGTTGAGCCACCAGGGTCTTAAGGATCTTCAGAATGCGCTTGAGCTGGTGGGCACCACTGTCCAGCCGACCCTCCTCGATGTTGGCGATGAGCATGTCCGCCTCGTGGAGCACCTCCTTGAACCAGAGTTCGTATACCTGGTGGATGATGATGAACAACATCTCGTCGTGCTCGGGACCATCTGAACGGCACTCCTGGAGGCCCAACAACTCGTCGATCTTGAGGTAACGGCCGTAGGTGAGGTCCATCGTCAGGCTCCCGTGTCTGAAGCTTGGTTGAAGTCGAGTTCTGCGACCATCTTCTCTGCGCCCGCCCAGTCGACCTCATCGATGTCGGTCAGACCCCCGGTCAACTGCTCGAGGACCTCCCCCTGCAGGGCCGCCCGTCGTTGTACCTCGGCATAGGGAATGGTCTGGAACATGACCATGGCGTACCGGGGGGTGAACTGCTCGGGCCACAGGCGGTCCAGTTCCAGGGCCACGGTCCGCTTCAGTTGGTAGCGCTCGTCAACCACACTCGAGCTCATCTCCACATAGTTGGCGACGGCCATGTCGGCGATGGCGTCGGTATCGGGCTTGCGACCCTTCTCGAACTCGGTGAACGCCGTGGCCCAGTCTCCCGGGTAATCCCGCATACAGGCGTCCAGCACGACGCAGGATTCGAATGCGGCGTTCATGCCCTGGCCGTGGAACGGCACCACGCCGTGGGAGGCGTCACCCAGAATCACGGCCCGGTCGTCGTATGCCCAGCCCGTGGTGCGAACCGTTGCGAGGCGGCCGTGGGGGTGGTCGGCGAACTGGTCGGCCAGATCGGGCACCAAGGGAGCGAAGTCGGCGAAGTGCTCCTCGAAGAAACCGGACACAGACCCGTCCGATGCGAGGTATTCAAAACTATCGGTGGGGCCTTCGTTGGCCAGGAACAGGGTGACCGTGAACGTTCCCTCCAGGTCGGGGAGGGCGATGAGCATGAAGTCCCGCCGGGGCCAGATGTGGAGGGCCTCCCTCTCGATCTGGGAACCCCCGTCGGAGCCCGTCGGCATGGTCAGTTCCTTGTAGCCGTGCACCAGGGGTTCGAGAACCACGCTGCCATCGTTGACCTCCAGCAGCGCGTCGCGCACCGCCGATGCCGAACCGTCGGTGCCGAAGACCGTCGTGAACGGAACGTGGCTCACCTCACCCGAGGTGGAGCCTGTGAAGTGGAGGACTCCCCCTTCGAAGTCGACCCCTTGACAGCGCATGTCAAAGTTGATCTCAACTCGCCCGGTGGCCTCTGCTGCGTCCAACAGGATGCTGGTGAGCGCTGTGCGTGAAACCGAGTTGATGTACTCGTGTGGGCGGTTGCCGTAGAGCTGCATCGAGATGCCACCACCGTCGTCGTGGATCAGCCGCCCCATCATCGGGATCAGGATCTCCTCGACCTCCGACATCACACCGACCTCACTGAGCGCCTCAATCCCCCGGGTGGCAAGGGCCAGGTTGATGGAGCGCCCCGCCGAGATGTCGGATGTGCGCATGTCGGGACGGCTCTCGTACATGGTCACCGACAGACCCTGGCGGGCGAGCAGGATGGAGAGCATCGACCCGGCCGGACCGGCTCCCACGATGGTCACGTGATCGGTCATGACAGGATCCCGTCGAGAACATGGACGAACCGGTGGATGTCGGTGAACGAGTTGTAGAGAGGAACCGGCGCAATCCGGATGACGTCGGGGTGCCGCCAGTCGCAGGAAACACCAGCCGACTCAAGGGCGTCGAACACGCCACGACCGGTGTGGCCATCAGCAATGACCCGCAGGGAGAACTGACAACCCCGCTCCCCGAGGGTTCGCGGGGTAATCGACTCGACACGGCCTGCCAGGACCTCGTTGAGCAGGTGGTCCAGGTAGGTGATCTGCCTCTCGCTCTTCTGCCGCAGCGGACCCATTCCGCCGGCTCTGGCAAACATCTCGAGAGAGGCCCTGATGGGCGCCATCGACAAGACTGCAGGGTTGGTGAGTTGCCATGCCTCCACCGTCGGGATCGGGTTGAACACGGTCTCCATCTGGAAGCGAGTGGCCTTGTCGGTCCCCCACCAACCCTCGAACCTGTTGATGTCCGACCTCCCTAGGTGACGCTCGTGGACGAAGCAGCCGGCCGTGGCACCCGGACCGGAGTTGAGGTACTTGTAGGTACACCATGCAGCAAAGTCGGCTCCGCTGTCGTGGAGGCTCAGGGGTATGTTGCCGACGGCGTGGGCGAGGTCGAACCCGACCATGGCGCCAACCTCGTGTGCGGCCTCGACAAGGTCAACGAGTGGCAACACCTGACCCGTGTAGTAGTGCACGCCGGGGAGCAGGACGAGGGCCAGATCGCCTCCCTGTTCGGCAATGGCTTCCAGGAGGTCGTCGGCGTTGAGCAGGTCCTCGCCGAGGCGGGGCGCAACGGTCACCAGAGCCTCTTCGGCCGTCCTACCGTGGCTGCGAATCTGGGAAGAGGCAGCGAAGTGGTCCGAAGGAAAAGCGTGATCCTCGATGAGCACCTTGAAGCGTGCCTGTGTCGGACGGTAGAAGGTGGCCATGAGAAGGTGAAGGTTCACGGTCAGGCCGTTCATGACAACCACCTCAGAAGGCAGCGCCCCTGCCAGGGCCGCCATCTGATCGGTGAGAGACTCCTCGTAGGACCCCCAGGGGAAGGTCAGCTCCCTGTCAACCTCGGTGTGGCCCTTGACACCCAGCCGACCCCACTTGTCCAACTCGGCAGCGACGTAGGCCTGTACGGTCCTGGGCTGGAGCCCCAGCGAGTTGCCGACCAGGTAGATCTCCTCTTCACCCCACGGGGTGACGGGAATGATGAACTCGTCGCGAAGGTGCGCCAGGTCGTCCTCGGCATCGAGGCGACCGGCACATCCGGGTGTGGTGTCGAACTCCTCAGGCATCACCGACCTCAGGACCAGGCTGCGAACAGGCGTCTGTCTCCACTAGTCGTCCCGCGACGGGTGCAGGTGGCCACAGTATCCGCAGGTGCGCTTCTCCTCGTCTCCGTAGAAGGCGGCGAAAAGGGGTGGCAGGTCGGCGACGATCGACTCCAACAGGACCTCGGCGCGGTATACGAGCTGGTAGCAGTTCGGGCAGTACCAGTCAAAGCCGTCCATTTCTCCCGTCGGGCGAGCCGGTTCGATCACCAGACCCAGGCTGCCGGCCTCGGGGCGCTGTGGAGAGTGCCTGGTGTGAGCCGGAAGGAAGAACACCTCGCCCTCACGGATGGGGATGTCGACCGGTGGCTTTCCGGGTTCCTCCATGATCCGGAGGAACATGTCGCCCTCCAACTGGTAGAAGAACTCGTCGACCGGGTCGTCGTGGTAGTCGGTGCGCACGTTTGGGCCACCGACGACGAATGCCATGAGGTCGCCATCCGCCCAGATGAGCTTGTTGTTGACGGGTGGCCTGAGCAGGTCGCGGTGTTCGTCGATCCATGCCTGGAAGTTGAAGGCCTTCATGCTGTTGGCTGCGGGCATCGTCTACTCCTGATTCTCGACAGGCCAGTAAGCCGTGGCCCTTATCTCGATGATGATGTGTGGCTCCGGAAGTTGGTGCACGGCCACGGTGGTACGGGCCGGACCCGACTCGTCGAAGAACTCACTGTACGCCTCGTTGTAGCCATCAAAATCGTCCATGTCCACTAGGAAGGTGGACAGCTCAACCAGGTCGGAGAGGCTGGCACCGGCTGCATCCAGAATCCCAGCAATGTTGCGGATGACCGCCCTGGTCTGCTCCAGAATGTCGAACACGATGCCACCAGAACCATCCGGTTCGGCGCCGACAAAGGTGTTGTCAGCCCTACGCGAGCTGGTCCCGGAGACGAAGATGAGGTCGCCAGCTCGCCTGTAGTGGGGGTACATGCCCAGCGGCTTAGCCCGCCCCGAAATCACCTCTGCATCTGACACCATGCCCCCCGCGTCCATTCCATCCTCGAGTGCCGAGACTACCGGGGTTCCCCCAGCCCCAGTTCACGGCTGATGACGAGGCGCTGCATCTCGCTGGTGCCCTCGCCGATCTCGAGAATCTTGGCATCCCGGTAGAAGCGGGCGACGGGGGTCTCGTCGATGAACCCGTACCCACCGAAAATCTGCGTCGCCTCACGGGTTGCGGTGACGGCTGCCTCGGTGGCATGCAACTTGGCGATGGCCGCCTCACGCTTGAACGGCCTACCGGCGTCACGCAGGGCAGCAGCGTGGTAGGTGGCGAGACGGGATGTCTCCAGTGAGGTCGCCATATCGGCGCACTTGAAGGCGATCGCCTGATAGGAGCCGATGGGCCTGCCAAAGGCTGTGCGTTCGTTCGCATAGCGGACGCACTCATCGAGGCAGCCTGCGATGAGTCCGACAGCAAGGGCAGCGATGGCCACCCGACCATCGTCCAGTGTCGACAGGAACTGGGCGAAACCCCGGCCCGGCTCGCCGAGGAGGTTCTCTGCCGGTACCCGGCAGTCCTCAAGGACCAGACCGTGGGTGTCCGAGGCGTGCCAACCCATCTTTCGGTAGGCAGGCTCGACCGTCAGCCCAGGTGTGCCGGCGGGAACGATGACAGCTGAGACGCCGTCGTCGGTGCGGGCGGTGACGGACACAAGGCTCGTGATGTCGGTGCCTGAGTTGGTGATGAACGTCTTGGCACCGTCGATCACCCACTCGGCGCCGTCCCTCACGGCCTTCGTCGCCGTAGCACCGGCATCAGAGCCGCCGCCCGGTTCGGTCAGGCCAAAGGCGGCCAGACGGCGGCCAGCCACCAGATCCGGAAGCCACTGCTCCTTTTGGTCATCGGTGCCGTACTCGGACACAGGCCTGGCACCCAGCGACACACCAGCCTCGAGGGTTATCCCCATCGACTGGTCGACCCGACCTACCTCCTCAATGGCGATGCACTGCGTTGTGAGGCCGGCGTCGGCGCCGCCCCATTCCGCGTCGAACATGAGGCCGAAGAGGCCCAGGTCACCCATTGCCAGGACGGTTTCGGTAGGGAAGATGTGGTCCCGGTCCCATACCTCTGCATGGGGAGCAATCTCGGCCTCAGCGAACTCGCGGACTACCCCGCGAAACGCATCCTGCTCCTCAGTGAACTCCAGCATTGGTACCCAAATCCTGACACAGAACGGGCCTATTGGGCACTACCGCGAGAGGGCCCCTATGCCAGACTGCGCCGATGCAACCAGGCGGCACGCAGAAGGGACCGAGCCTGGCCCCCTACTACCTGATCGTCTTCGGGATGTCTGCAGGCCTTGGAGGGGTGGTCGCCCTACTGGCCGAGTTGAAGCACGAGTTGGGCTTTTCGGATTTCGGCATCGGAATAGCCATCGCCACGGGATTCGCCACAGCCTTTGCTGCCAGCCTCGTGCTGGCACCGATGGCCGACAGGGGCAAGTCACCTCAACTCCTGAAGTTGGCGCTGACAATCGGCGCCGGATCTCTGGTCGTGCTGGCCGTAGGCGACCAGTTGTGGCACTACGTGTTGGGCCGTGCAGCCTTCGGTTTCGCCCTTGGCGCCGGAAGCCCGGCTGCACGACGGACCGTGATCGTGGCCGACCCGGACAATCTGGGACGCAACCTCGGCCGGCTCGGAGCCTTCGATGTAGGCGGATTCGTCGCAGCCCCCCTCGCAGCCGTGGCCGTGACCGCCATCGGTGGTTTCCGTGCATGGTTCTGGGTGTCGGCCGTGTTCCTCCTGCTGCTTCTCCCCGCAGCCTTTCGGGCTCAACCCGACACCGCCGCACAGGACACCGAACGCCTCGGAATGACAGGACTGTTGCGGATAAGGCGCCTGATCGGCGCCCTCTGCATCGCCTCGGCCTACTTCGTCCTCATCGGGACGTTCGAGTCGGTCTGGGTACTCGAGCTGGACTCAAGGGGAGCCTCGCAGGCACTCATCGGGTTTGCGCTGACCATCGCCGCTGTGCCACTTCCGATCTTCTCACCCATCGGAGGCGTCTTGGCCCAGCGCTTCGGCGCACGCCGCTGGGCTGTGGGAACACTCGGCATCATGACGATCATGGTCGCGTTCTACGGCATCGTCCCGGGTGCCTGGGCCCTGATAATCCTGACCTCGGCAACCTCTGTAGCCGAGGGCTTCGGCTTTCCATCGACACCGATGCTGGCATCTGCCGCCGTGCCCGAGGAACGCCAGGCTGCAGCCCAGGGTCTGATGACAGCGGTCGAGGTGGCGACGGGTGCGGTGGCCTCCCTGGTATTTGCCGCGATCTACAGCGCCACGAGTGACACGACCGTCTGGATCACAACCTCCGCCGTCATGGCTGTGCTCCTGGTGGTTGGAGCAGTCCTCACCCAGCCCGGGGACCACAAACCGATACGCCCCGGAATACCATTCGGCACGATCAGGAGGCTGTTTCGATGACCAACGCACTACTTCACCCGTTCTCCCCACCCGTCAAGCCAGAAGCCGACTACCTCGAGATCGTACGCGGCGAGGGATCCCTTGTCTTCGACGTAGACGGAAAGGGCTACGTCGACGGAATAGCGAACCTGTGGCTCTGCCAGGTGGGCCACGGGCGAACCGAGATCATCGATGCTGTCACAGAACAGATGCACCGGATCGAGGCGTACAACACCTTCGCCCCCTTCACCAACGGACCCGCTGCGCAGGTGGCGGAGATGATCGTGGAGCGTTCGCCTCATCCCGATGGGCGTGTGTTCCTCGGCTGCTCAGGCTCTGAAGCGGTCGACACCGCCCTCAAGTTGGCCAGGCTGGTCCAGCAGCGTCGCGGCCAGGAGGGTCGCCAGGTCGTGATCAGGCGGACAAACGGCTACCACGGCACCAACTTCGGCGGCACGTCGGCCCAGGGCATCGCCTTGAACCGTGAGGGTTGGGGTGACCTCGTGCCCCACTTCATCGAGGTTCCCCACGATGACCTGGAGGCGGCGGCCACGGTGTTCGCCGAGCATGGTGAGCACATCGCCGCCGTCCTGACCGAACCGGTGCAGGGGGCCGGTGGGGTGCACCCACCCGTTGACGGCTACCTCGAAGGCCTGCGCCGTCTGTGCGATGACAACGGGGCCCTTCTGATCTTCGACGAAGTGATCTGCGGGTTCGGACGGACCGGCAGTTGGTTCGGCGCCCAGACCTTCGGCGTCACCCCTGACCTGATGACCTTCGCAAAGGGTGTTACCTCCGGCTACCAGCCGCTCTCAGGTGTGACCGTGTCGCTGAGCGTGTGCAGCGAACTCGAGGAGCCCGGCTTCCTGCTCCGCACCGGTTACACCTACTCGGGCCACCAGGCATCCTGTGCCGCCGGTATAGCCAACATCGAGCTGATGGAGGCCGAGGGACTGGTGGACCGTGTCGACAGCATCGGTGAGCGTCTGCGGGCCGGCCTCACGGCCCTTGAGGGCGATGGCCTGCTGGAGTCATGGCGTGGCATGGGAGCGATCTACGCAGCTGAGTTGGGCCGCGATGCCGTACCGGCCCGCGACAAGATGCTCGAGGCCGGGGTCATCGTGAGGCCAATGGGCACCTGCCTGGCCATCTGTCCGCCTCTCGTCATCACCGACGATGAGATCGGCCACATCATCGACGCGATGGCCGACGCCCTGCGGTAGCCCCCCGGGGGTCGGTCAGCCCGTACCCCAGGAAAAGACCAGCTTCTCCATCTTCAGGATCGAGAACACCTCGGTGGAGGTGACACCGTCGATCGAGCGGATCCGGTCGTTCACCAGTTCCAGCAGCGCCTCGTTGTCGGTACAGATCACCTCGGCCAGCACGTCGAAACGACCCGCCGTGATGAGCACGTACTCGGACTCCTCCAGAGCCGCAACGGCGGCTGCCACGGTACGCACGTCGCCCGTGACCGCTATCCCGACCATCGCCTGGGTCGACAACCCGAGGCTGAGCGGATCGGTGACCGCGACAACCTGCATCACGCCCCGCTCCGTCAGGCGCTTCACCCGCTGCCTCACGGCCGCCTGGGAGAGCCCCACCTTCGGGGAGAGCTGCGCGAACGGGATCCGACCGTCAATCTGGAGTTCGCTGATGATCGCCTTGTCGACGTCATCCAGCAGAAACACCTCGCTGTCGTCGGAGGCCATGGCCGGTCAGCGTCCCATCTCGGCCATCGCCCCGGTGAGGGCCTGGCGGAGCTTGTCGTTGATCTCGTCAAACTGCTCGGGCCCAGCTATGAGCGGCGGTGAAAGTTGAATGACCGGCTCACCACGGTCGTCGGCACGGCAGATCAGGCCCAACTCCAGCAGGCGGTTGGAGAGAAAGCCCC
>Ga0208896_1000044_pt1 | contig 64161 bp, 56 predicted proteins | sample ETNtaG_27_FD_185778 | JGI IMG/M metagenome (GOLD analysis project Ga0208896, IMG submission 185778) | Marine microbial and viral communities from oxygen minimum zone, Eastern Pacific Ocean - ETNP201406SV63 (SPAdes) (version 2) | ecosystem: Environmental > Aquatic > Marine > Oceanic ... | reverse complement strand
AGATAATTTTGAGATGGAAAGATCTTTATAATTGTAGTTCATGCAACTTCCATTTGTTATTTTATATGTAATGTACTAAATTTTTTTATGATGTTGGAATCTGGCTTAGCAATTTAATATCAAAATTAGAGATGAAATTTACATCTGATTTTGACGATTTTTCACCACAAAAAGAGAATAGGATATTAGAAAATATGGAATACTTTTTTCCCGATGGCGAAAGAAAGCACAGGTCATGGATCACCCATGCCACTGCTCACACATGGAGGTCCAGGAAGAGCTGGCGGTGGTGAGGAGATGGGAGGTAAACGGGGGATTCTGCACTATCTTCAGCGAACAGCAATACAGGGTCATCCCACAACAATCTCAAAAATTACCAGCCAGTATCAGGTTGGAGGGAAGCAAGAGAAGGCAAACCCCCATGTTTTTCGTAAATATTTTGAAGAACTGAAAATAGGTGAAACAGTTTATACGGATACTCACACTGTAACCCTTGAGAATATTGAAACCTTTGCTGAAATCAGTGGGGATAAATTTTATGCCCACATGGATGAAAATTCACTGGATGGTACGATTTTCACTGAACGTGTTGCCCATGGCTACTATATTCTTAGCCGTGCAGCTGGTCTCTTTGTTGATCCTCCTAAGGGCCCTGTCCTGCTGAACTATGGAATTGATGAATGCCGATTTACCAAGCCAGTATATCCTGGGATGACCATTGCTGTTCGATTTACAGTAAAAGAAAAAATCGATCAGGAAAAACGTTCTAATGATGATATTGCTAAGGGGATTGTAAAATTTTTAGTGGATGTTTATGATGATGAAGATGAGACGGTTATGCTAGCCACCATTCTAACTATGATAAAAAAACGAAACCAATCATGATAGAAAATGCACAAAAATCACCTTATGTTTCTGCAGTATTCGCTTCTATCAGAACTGATATTGAAGAAAGATATGAACGCCCTTAATAATCAGGAAAAATAATAATTTGCATAAAAAAGAACAAATTTCAGGAAAAGAAAAATGGTATAAACACTATAAATTAAGAATTTGGTTAGTTGAGAGAGATTATGAGTTTAGAAAAAACTAAGATGAAAGAATACGTAAAAATCAATATAGAAAAGGGAATTGGAACCATTGAGTTTTTCCATCCTCATAGTAATTCTCTTCCTAGTCATGTTCTTAATCAGTTAACTGAAACAATTACCGAAGCAGGTGAAAATGATAAAGTCAAGGTAATCATTCTTCGAAGCTGGGGGGAAAGGGCATTCTGTGCTGGTGCATCATTTGATGAGCTTATCTCCATTGAAGATGAAAATCAGGGGAAGCAGTTTTTTTCAGGGTTTGCCAATTTTATTAACGCTGCCCGGAAATGCCCAAAGTTTATTATTGGACGTGTTCAGGGAAAAGCTGTTGGTGGGGGTGTAGGGATGGCATCTGCGACCGATTATTGTTTCGCGACAAAATATGCTTCAGTTAAGCTCAGTGAACTTTCTATCGGAATTGGTCCCTTTGTTGTAGGTCCTCCCATTGAACGAAAAATCGGTCTCGCTGCTTTTAGTCAGCTTACCATCAATGCTACAGAATGGCAATCTGCACAGTGGGCAAAAGAAAAGGGATTATTTGCAGAGATGTACGAATCTTCTGAAGAAATGGATGCTTCAATTTTGACCCTGGCTAAGAAACTTGCATCATCCAATCCCGACTCCATGCGTGGTCTAAAGCAGGTGATGTGGGAAGGAACGGACCACTGGGATATCCTTTTAATGAAAAGAGCTGCTATGAGTGGAAAAGGGGTGCTTTCAGATTTTACCCGGGAAACACTTGCCCGGTTAAAACAAGGATAAATGGCTTCAAAAAAACAAAGCCCCTCTTTGGCTGTTTTACAAAAAGCCTATAAGCTTATGTGTACGGCAAAAGCCATGACAGATATTTATGAAAAAAATAAGGATATAACTTCAAAATATGTTCATGCGACATCTCGAGGACATGAAGCAGTTCAGATTGCCATGGGCATACAGCTGAGGCCAGAAGATTGGGTGTCACCCTATTACCGGGACGATGCACTACTGTTAGGTATAGGAATGACACCCTATGAACTTATGTTGCAGTTAATGGCAAAAAAAGACGACCCGTTTTCTGGTGGAAGATCATACTATTCTCATCCCAGCCTTCGTCGGGATGATATGCCTAAGATACTCCATCAGTCTTCTGCCACTGGAATGCAAGCAATCCCCACAACGGGTGTTGCCATGGGCGTTCAATATTTAGAGAAGCAATGATTAGCAGACAATTCAAAAAGTCCAATTATTGTCTGTTCTATGGGAGATGGATCAATAACAGAGGGGGAAGTATCAGAAGCCTTTCACATGGCAGCGCTGAAGCAGTTTCCCATTTTATATCTAATTCAGGATAATGGATGGGACATTTCAGCCAGTGGAACGGAAATTCGTTCAAATGATATTATTGATTATGTAAAGGGATTTGGTGGAATTGAAATTGTTGAAATTGAAGGGGATAAATTTATTCAGTCATATAGCTCTATTCAGATGGTTATCAATACGATGAGAGAAGAGCGGAGACCATTTGTTGTTCATGCAGAAGTTCCTCTTCTCAATCATCATACATCCGGGGTCCGGATGGAATGGTATCGTGATGATTTACCTGAACATGAGAAAAAAGATCCTCTACCTATTCTTAAGAGTCAGTTAAAGAAAAATGGAATTACTCTTAGCCAGATTAAAAAAATTAAATTACAAGCAGTTAATAATGTAGAAATAGATTACAAGAAATCCTTAAGAGCGAGTGATCCTTTGCCGGAAGAATTGTTGGAAAATGTATTTCATCCAACAAAAATCACTGAAGAAAAAGGGGAGAGGGAACCCAAAAATGGTTCCCCTGCTATTATGGTAGACTGTGCCATGTTAGCATTAAAAGAAATTCTGGAAGATCATGATGAATGTCTATTTTATGGGCAGGATGTAGGTAAGCGATTAGGAGGGGTTTTCAGAGAAGCGTCCACTCTAGCTGAAACTTTTGGAGATGAGCGGGTATTTAATACACCCATCCAGGAAGCTTTTATTATTGGCAGTACAGTGGGTATGTCAGCTTCAGGTTGCAAGCCCATAGTGGAGGTGCAATTTGCAGATTTTATATGGCCAGGGCTCAACCAACTCTTTGCGGAAGTAAGTCGATCCTGTTATCTTTCTCGGGGAAAGTGGCCGGTGAACTGTGTAATCAGGGTGCCTATTGGTGCCTATGGGAGCGGAGGTCCCTACCACTCGTCATCTGTGGAATCTGTCCTTACAAATATCAAAGGGATTAAGATTGTTTATCCTTCTAACAGTGCTGATATGAAAGGGCTTTTCAAGGCAGCATACTATGATCCAAATCCAGTTATTATACTTGAACATAAAGGATTATATTGGAGTAAAATAAAGGGTACGGAAAGTGCCCGATGTATTGAACCATCTAGAGAATATATTCTTCCACTTGGCAAAGCCCGGGTTGTGATTGCAGCAGATAAGAGCAAAATTCAAAATGGAGAAACAGTTACAATTATCACTTATGGGATGGGTGTTTATTGGGCTAAAACAGCAGCCAAAAATTTTCCTGGTCAAGTCGAAATTATTGACCTTCGCACCCTTTATCCTCTTGATGAAGAATTAATTATTGAGTCCGTAAAAATTCACAGTCGCTGTTTAGTAATAACGGAGGAGCCCCGTGAAAATTCATTTGCCTTGGCACTAACTGGAAAAATTCAAGAAAAATGTTTTAACTATCTAGATGCGCCTGTTAAGGTGATCGGTTCTGAGAATGTACCAGCTATTCCGTTGAATTCTATTTTAGAACAACATTATTTGCCCAATGCAGAGAAAGTGACGCAAGAGATTAAAACATTAATGGTGTTTTAATGAGTTTAAAATATATTTAGTTCTAATTATGGTAATTCTACTGAATTTGGAAGAGAAAAAGATGAGCAAAAGAGAATTGCAAACATGAATGATGTAGCCCTTCCATTGGAGTTGGCAGTTCTGGATCGATTGCTTCAGTTTAATGAAATTGATCTTTGCACTGTTAGTATTAGAGAACTTAGTATTCTTGTCAATGAGTTAGAAACTCACTTTGGTGTGGAGTTTATCCGAATGGAGTTTGGAGTCCCTGGTCTCCTGGCAGAACGGATCGGTCCCGAGGAAGAAATTCGTGTATTAAAAGATCAGCATAAATTGCCATCTACATATCCTCCATTTGATGGTGTCCCAAGGCTAAAAAAAGCTGCCGCATTGTTTGTAAAGAAATTCCTAAATGTAAATGTTTTTTCAGAAAATTGTGTTCCCACAGTTGGTGCTATGCATGGCTGCTTAATCAGCATGGCTATTGCTGGACGAAGGATGAAAAAATCAGATACTATCCTATTCCTTGATCCGGGATTCCCTGTTAATAAGTTACAGACTAAATTTTTAGGCTTAAAAACAGAATCGATAGATATGTATGATTATAGAGGGAATAAACTGCTAAAGAAAATTAAAGAAAAGTTTTCCACAGGCAAAATTGGCGGTATACTCTGGTCAAACCCAAACAATCCTGCTTGGGTTTGCCTAGAGAAAAAAGAATTGGAAGAAATCGGAAAATTATCAACGGAATATGATGTGGTCTGTATTGAAGATATTGCATATTTTGGTATGGATTTTCGCAGTAATTATAGTGTGCCTGGGAAACCGCCTTTCCAGCCTACCGTTGCGCGATACACAGATAATTATTTCATTATTATATCCAGTTCAAAGGTTTTTTCTTATGCTGGACAGCGTGTTGGTTTTACAGTGATATCACCTGAATTAAGTAAAAAGAGATATCCATATTTAAAAAAATATACTAATACTGAAATCTTAGGCCATGCATTTGTTCACGGGGGTATTTATCCGTCTACAGCAGGTGTGCCGCAAAGTACACAGCACGGACTTGCTGCTATATTGGAATCGGTTTGTGTTGGTACCTACAATTTTCTTGAAAAGATGCACTTATATAAAGATAAATCCAAGAAGGCAAAAAAAATTTTTCTATCCAATGGATTTGATTTGGTATATAATGATGATTTAGGAAATGAAATTTCTGATGGATTTTATTTTACCATTCGCTGGAAAAATTTATCTGGGAATAAACTTCTTCATAATATGCTTCTTTTTGGTTTGGCAGGAATTCCTCTCAGTATAACCGGTTCTTCCCAGGAAGGAATACGAATTTGTGTTTCTCTTCTTAAGGAAGGTCAATTTTGTGAATTAAAGAAAAGAGTATCTGATCTGGCCAATTATTTGCTCTAAATAGAGTAGTATTGGATTTTTGAGATGATTAAAATAGAGGTGATTAATACTTAAACTAGAACACAGATCATCTTCAATTTGGTGATACAGAATAACTCTGGTGTTCATTTGAATTCTTATTGAATTTTGTTCTTAATTTGATATTTATATAGTTTTTCAACGATAAATCAATGAAAAGTTGAGATCTTTTTAAACAATCATTTTTAGTTTGTTAATCGCCGACTTGGTAAGTTTTCTTTCATATCTGATACTGTTTTATTGATTATTTCAAGAGCAGTGGAAACCTCTGCCTCTGTATTGAATCTCCCCAAGCTGAATCTGATGGTTGAGTGAGCCAGTTCAATTTCATAGCCTAAAGCACGAATTACATGTGACGGATCAAAAGAGATGGTGGTGCAAGCTGAGCCAGTGGAACAGGCGATATCTTTCATCTTTGTTATCAGAGATTCAGCATCAAGCCCTGGGAAACAGAGGCTGGCGTTATGAGGAAGGCGATGTTCTTTACTCCCGTTAAGGATAACATCAGGATGATCTGCTATAATTCCATCAACAAGTTTATCACGTAGAATGCTGATACGTCGGTTTTCCTCCTCCCGTTTCTCAACACATAGCCCTACTGCTCGTCCAAAACCGACTATCAGCGGTACCGCCGATGTACCTGAACGCAAACCATGCTCATGTCCTCCGCCTTCAGTTTGTGGGGTGAGCTCCACCTTAGGGTTCTTCTGCCGAACATAGAGTGTCCCGATACCGGCGGGACCGTAAATCTTATGTGCTGTTGCCGTCAGTAAGTCAATGCCAAGGGTTTCAACATCGAGCGGCAGTTTCGCAAAGCTCTGAGCTGCATCCACTAGGAAGTAGACGTTCCTAGCACGGCAGATTGTGCCAATCTCAGCAATAGGTTGAAGTACGCCGATCTCATTGTTGGTATGCATGATGCTTACCAGAATCGTATCCTCCCGAATGGCATCAAGTACCTGCTGAGGATCTACACGTCCATCTGAGGCTACAGTTAGATATGTTACCTCCCAACCACGTTTTTCCATAGACTTACATGTATCGAGGACTGCCTTGTGCTCCGTTACCTGGGTAACGATATGTCGGCCCTTCTCAATCCATTGATCACTCACACCTCTGATGGCAAGATTGATGGCTTCTGTGGCACCGCTGGTAAAGACAATTTCTTTAGGTTTAGCGTTCAGTTCAGAGGCGATAATCTTTCGGGATTTTTCCACCGCCTCTTTTGCTTCCCTACCATAGACATGGTGAACACTGGAAGCATTGCCAAACTTTTCATTATAATAAGGAAGCATCACTTCAAGAACTTTGGGATCCAGTGGTGTGGTTGCGTTATTATCGAAGTAAATAGGTTTGTTCATTACCCGATGCTCATAGATTCACCAGTTCCCCCATTCCGGTGTCGTACGATATCTGACACAATACTTAGAGCGATCTCTTCTGCAGTCTTAGATCCCAAGTCCAACCCGGCAGGGGAATGAAACCGTCCCAGTAGTTGATCATCTACCCCGTTATTTTTGAGATAGTCAAGGAGTAATCCCGCCTTTTTCCGGCTCGCAACTACCGTCACGTATGGTATCTTCGCTTCCAGAGCCGCTAGTGTCTGTTTGTGATCATCCCTGTGATGTGTAGCCAGAATGAAAAAATCAACTCTTTCATTAATATCATCCAATTCAAGAGGATCGATAATAATTTTGTCCGCTGAGCTGTACCTCTCCTGCTCTTCTTCAGGAGTCTGAATTAACACACGAAAATTTAGCATCTTTGCCAATTCCACTACTGTTTCAACTACACAACCCATTCCCCTGATCAAAATAGTTGGTGAACTTTTTTGAGGTTCTACAAAAACTGTCATTATTCCTCCACATGGTATTCCTAATTCTATGTTATCACTGTCCAGGTTTACGTCAACCATCCTTGTCTGATTATCAGTCAAAGATTCTATCACGGTCTTACCAACACGACTTTCAACACAACCTCCGCCAATATAACCCATCACTCGTTTTCCATTCAGATCATAGACAGCCTTATCGCCGATTTTTGCTGATGAAGACCCTTGTACAGCAATTACTGTTGCAATAGCAAAACTTCTATTCTGTTCCTTCAGCTGTGCCATTATTGTAAACAAATCTTTCTGCAGTGACACTGCTATTTCTCCATGAGAAAATGTTCCATTTTTATCAGATCATCTTCTGTATCAATATCGAGTAAAATTGACGGCGAATCCACTTCTACTTTCAGTACTGTATCTGGATGTTTTTTTAAAATTGATTTTGCACCACTGTCGCCGGTCAGTTTCGTTAGTGCAGGAAAGAAGCATCGTGGGAAAACAACTGGATTCCCCTGTTGTCCATCGAAAACAGGATGAACAATTTTTTTTCCACCACTCGCTGCAAACTGATAGTCCAGTATTTTTATGATATAACTATCCACCGCAGGCATATCTCCCAGAAGTATCGTAACACCTTGCACTGTGGACGGAAGCATATTTATAGCCGGTGTAAAAGATGTAGACATGCCTTCCTCCCATCGATTGTTGAATACAATGTCTACCGGTAATTCAGCAATTATATTGCCGGTGGTAGCATCATCGTAACCCGAAACTACGATAATAGGATCTAGCCCTGCAGACACAGCTGCTTCTACAACCCAAACCAGAACCGGTTTGTCTGCAATATTAATAATCAATTTGTTTTGCCCCTCCATACTGCTGGATGCCCCAGCCGCTAGAATTATTCCTGCCACTTTCATAGTTCTATTGCTTGAATAGTTTGTCAATATTTTAAAATACTAAAAAATATTACCATGTTGAACTCATTAGATTGTTCTTTAGGTCTCAAAATATTTTAATACTGCTGTATTCAATGTTAATAGACATTTCTCTTTATATCTGTTGGTCAGCCTCTAGCTCAAATGAGAGAAAATGAAGAGGCCTATTCCATTAATTTAATTTATGTTTCAGGTTCTGTCTATAAAAATCAAACAATAAAATTAGCTGGAATATTAGTAAATTACACTATTAGCAGAACTAATAGTTATGAAGGGTTCAAGATTATATATCGATTTATTTAAAGTATTTTCTGATGCAGTAGAAACCAAAAGTTTTTCCAAAACTGCTAAAATTAACTTTATCACGCAATCGGCTGTGAGTCAGCAAATTGCATTTCTGGAACGATATTTTGGAAACCAGTTAATTATTCGAGGAAAAGGTGAATTTGCCTTAACCCATGAGGGTGAAATATTCCTAAAGGGATGTAAACAAATACTTCATGCATATCAGCTTACCATGGACCATATGCATGCCCCCATCGGCGAAATTGCCCAGACGGTTAATATTGAAACAGTATATTCCATTGGATTTTATCATTTACCACCATTGTTAAAACCCTTCATGAAAAAATACAAACAAATTAATCTCCATATAGAATATAATCGATCTGATAAAATATATTCAGATGTTATTAAAGGACTGTGTGATTTTGGAATGATCGCCTATCCTTGGCAGCATCCATTAGTTGAGATAAAGAAGGGTTCAAAAGAAAAACTAGTGTGTGTCTGTGCTCCAGAATATGAATTAGCGAAGAAGAAGAAAATCAGTTTGAATGATTTAAATAAAAGAAAATTTATTGGTTTTATTAAAGAAATTCCTACTCGAAGTGCCATCGATGCAATTTTAAAGGACCATGATGTTGAGGTAAATATTGTTCACGACTATGCTAATGTGGAAACATTAAAAAGATCTTTGGAACTTGGAGAATGTATTTCATTGCTTCCGGAAAATACTGTTCAACAGGAAATAAGAAATAAAGATCTTGTTTCAATACCAATAACAGAAGGCCCTTTTTATCGGGAGACAGGCATCATTATTCGGAAAGACCGGCCCCTCTCTCAGGCAGCTAAAGAAGCCATAAAGTATTTATTACCTTAAGACTCGCAAGATTATTAATATTAAGTTTTTCATTTTTTAGTTACCGGAATATTTTTTCCTCTCTATCTAGGAAAGTGGAGGGGGATATTAGAGTTTTTCAGGAGTTTTGTTCATAATCCAACAATCATATAATTTCCCTATGATATATCAATGAAAAATGGAGCTCTTGTAAAACAATCATATATTGCGATTTCAATTATTTTTATGATCAGTTGTAAACAAAATCAGGTAACCGTATTTAATAATTGTGTCATACCTCTTTACCCTAAAGCAAATTCTATTACCTGCGCCGATGGGAAAATCATTTCAATTGGTAAGGATTTGACCGGTGACAAAAGTGTAGACCTAGAAGGGGGTGTAGTGTATCCTGGTTTTATGGATGCGCATATGCATCTAGTTGGATATGGTAATGCCATGGAGATACTTAATTTAGTTGGGACCAAAAGTGTTGCAGAAATCAACCAAATTGTTTCTAACGTTTATGATGGATCTGAGCGATGGATATTGGGCAGAGGGTGGGATCAAAATGACTGGGAAGAAGTACAATACCCCACTAAAAAAATGCTCGATATGGTAGCAGATGATCAACCCATCTATTTGCGAAGGATAGATGGACACGCTGCCTGGGTGAATTCAAAAGTGCTATCCATTTGTGGCATAGATCGCAATACACAGGACCCTAAAGGAGGTAAAATCCTACATGATGGCAATGGTAATCCAACCGGGATATTAATTGATAACGCCATGGACTTGATTAACAATTTTATACCTGCCAATAATAGGGATGATAAACTCAGACAGATAAAGAATGCTATCAGAAAATTAAATCAATTTGGATTGACTGCAATCCATGATGCTGGAACAGATATAGAAACAATTCAAATATTAAAAGAATTAATAGCAAAAGAACAATTGACAATTCGTGTGAATTCTATGCTGAATAATAACCCTGAGGATTATCTGGAAACTCTAGATAAAGGTCCAGATATCACTGATAAATTATTATCCGTCCGGACCATAAAAATATATTTTGATGGAGCAATGGGTTCACGGGGCGCTGCCCTTTTAGAGCCATATGCAGATGACCCACAAAATATGGGGCTAAGTTTAACGGATGTAAAAAATATAACTGAAAAAGTAAGCCAATTCAATGCAGCTGGATTTCAAGTTGCAATCCATTGTATCGGTGATAGAGCAAACCGAATTGCTCTTGATATATTTGAACAATTTGGTACCCACAATGCCAGAAATAGGATTGAGCATGCCCAGATTATTCATAGCGATGACTTGACACGATTTTTTGGTTTAGGTGTTATTCCATCTATGCAGGCGACACACTGTACCAGCGATATGTATTGGATAGATGAACGTCTAGGTGATGATCGACTTCATGAAGCATATCCATGGCAATCACTATTGCAGGCAGGTAGTATTGTCCCGGGCGGTTCCGATGCTCCAGTTGAAATTCCAAATCCACTATTAGGTATATATGCAGCTGTAACAAGACAAGACACCAGCGGGTGGCCTAAAGGAGGATGGCAGCCAAACGAAAGAATGACAGTAGACCAGGCTTTGGCCTCCATTACTAGCTGGGCTGCTTACAGTATGTTTGCTGAATCCTACCTTGGTAAAATAGAATCGGGATACATGGCGGACTTCACCGTCTTGTCTCAGGATTTGAGCGAAATTGATCCTGCATTAATCCCCAGTGTGAATGTTCATTTTACAATTGTTAATGGTAAAGTGGTCTACAGGCGATGATCAGTTTTGTTTAGAAACATATTTTATTATTTGTTTATAGTCTTTTTTTGTATTCATGTTCCAGAATCGATTATCATTGATAAAATTAATTTTAATTGGACTTACTTTATTAGCTAAAGAAAATAGACTATATTCTGAACGGTCAATAGCAGATTCTACTAGGGGCAGTATACATTTATGATAAAGTGCGCAGGTTCCTTGAAAACGGTCATTTATAATAGGAATCACTAGATTAGATTTATTGGTTTTAGCATCCCAAAGTACCTTAAAAACATTAGCATCCATTAAGGGTAAGTCACATGAAAGCAGGAGATTCCAGTCTGTTTCGGTGTGTTTTAATGCTGTGTATAATCCGTTGATGGGAGCTTGCAATCCAAATTCATCATGAATAAATAATTTATTCAAGTTCTCCGGTTTTTCTTTGCCAACGACAAAGCGATTCTCAAAGTTACTGCACACATTCCATAACCGATTCAGAACTGAGTCCCCACCAATAACTGCTTTCCATTTTGGTGAATTAAACCGTTCACTTTTACCTCCAATTAAGATGAATGCAGATCCTTTAAACATGGTATGCCCTCAATTAAAAAAAGGATAAAACATAGTATTTATTTTATATAGCAAATTTACTATATTCCAATGGGATGGCTGTAAAAACAACATATATTTCACCGGAATTTATTCAAACTGCGGCCCGTATCCTAAAAACTCTGGGTCATCCGGACCGTATCAAAATTGTGGAATTTTTGGAAGATGGAGAAAAAACCGTTGGACAAATTCAAAAGGAATTTAATTTACTTCAACCAATAACGAGCCAGCATCTTAAAGTAATGTATGACAGGGATATTGTCACTTATCGCCAGGAGGGGACCTGTTATTTCTATTCATTGGCAAATAATTTTATTATCAAAATTCTTGACTGTATGAGTGATGTTCAGTCCAAGCTAGATTCAGGTAAGTGGGATATTGAATTTAGTAAAATAGAAACTGGAGAGGAAGTAGTATGAACGAAATGGCACATGAGCAAGTATTAGATTGTAAAGGGCTTAGCTGTCCATTGCCCATTCTCAAAACAAAAAAACAAATGGACACCATGGAATCAGGCCAGATATTAAAGATGGAAGCGACAGATCCGGGATCTGTTAATGATGTTAATGCGTGGACCAGACGAACAGGAAATGAGCTAATTACTCATTCTGAAGTAGGTGATATTTACATTTTCTATATCAAAAAGACCTGATATATCATCATAAAAATAAATATCCATTTCAGATGGGAAGTTAATTATGAGCGAACCTAAAAAAATGGCCCTTATTGCCTCTAAGGGAACCTTAGACTGGGCCTATCCACCATTTATTTTGGCTTCGACCGCTGCGGCAATGGAAATGGAAGTTTCTGTCTTTTTTACTTTTTATGGATTAACCCTATTGAAAAAAGACATTAAAGCCAAAGTTGCTCCAGCGACTAACCCGGCGATGCCTATGAAGATGCCCTTTGGCCCGAAAGGTTTTCAAAATTTTGAGTGGCCCATGCCAAATCTACTAATGGGAAATGTACCTGGTTTCGAAACTGTGGCAACATCTCTTATGAAACAGACCTTTAAAAATAAAGGTGTAGCAACCATTGAAGAGCTACGGGACATCTGTCTTGAAACGGACGTAAAGTTAATCGGATGCCAGATGACCATGGATGTATTTGGTTTTGAAAAAGATGATTTTGTGGATGGTGTAGATATCGGCGGTGCAGCCACATTTTTGGAATTTGCCGCAGAATCGGATATTCAATTATTTATTTAACGTATAAAAAGAGAAAGAAACCCAATGGCTGATGAAGGTAAAGTAACCATATTTGTCACTTCAGGTCCGGAAACACCCCAGCGCTGTGCTACACCCTTTTACATGGCAAATATCGCAGCTGCCATGGACAATGAAGCGGAGATGATTTTCCAGATTGACGGTGTTCTCCTCATGAAAAAAGGGGTTCCCGATAATCTTTTTGCTAAAGAAGGTGGCAAATCGATTATGGACTTCATTCAAGATGCAAAAGAAGCAGATGTGGAGATGAGAGTTTGTTCTGCTGCTTTGCAGTTACACGACATGACAGAAGATGATCTTATTGAAGAGTGTGATGGTGTTGTGGGCGCTGCATATATGACTGATGTGGGTCTGGATAGTGAACTGGTTTTAACCTATTAAATATAAATAATGAGGGGAAATGGCTGAATTAAAGAATTGTATGTTACCGGATAGTCTTTTATACCACGTGGATTTTAACGTATGGATACAAAAGAATGAGGATGGAACTTTAGATCTTGGTATGACAGATATTGCCCAATCCATGGCAGGAAATATTATTCACTGCCGACCAAAAAAAGTGGGCAAATATGTTAAAGCTGGTAAAAGTGTTGCAACAGTTGAAAGCGGGAAATGGGTTGGACCGGTTAAAACCCCCTTTGCAGGTGAAATTGTTGCTGCAAACAGAGAGGTGGAAAATGATGCCACAATTTTAAACAGAAGTCCATATAAACAGGGATGGATCGTTCGAATACAGCCAAGCAACTTTGATGAAAATAGTGGTGACCTGGTGAGCGGTGATGATGCCATTTCCGGATTTGATTCTTATATGGCTGAAAAAGAAATTGGTGACTGTAAACATTGTGAGGGATTTGAAGGTTGATAGATAGCGATCTGATATTCTGGAGAAAACAATCTTTTGGAATTGGTTCAATCAAATAATTAGAAATTTATATGTCGATCTATAAAGACGCAAAATATCAGGACGTGCCGTATGAAGAAAAGCAAAAGCTTTTCCAGGAGGTAAAAGATGATTTGCGATGGAAATCAGTAATGTACGGGTGTTATGAGTGCGGTATTTGTGTAGCTGCGTGTCCATCAGCACGGTTTTATGATTTCAGTCCCCGAGTTTTTGCGCAGGTTATGGGTCGGGAAGATGTGGATACTTTTTACGAACTATTGAACGATTCTGTGTGGGATTGTTCACAGTGTTTTTCCTGTACTCGCTGTCCCAGAGAGAATAATCCAGGAGCAATAATCACCATCATGCGTGAAGTGGCGGTAAACCACGGTCTGTCATCTGCAAAAAAAGCACTGCAAGCCTACAGCCGAATCATTTATAAGATTATGTCCACAGGAACACAGGTAGCACCGGACATGCTCCAGCCCGATTTTTTCCCGGACTGGGGACCGGATGTCAAGGATGTCTCTGATAATTTGGACGTGTGGCGTAGAGCAGTTCCCCCGGAAACCATGCACACAACTGAGCTGGCCTGGGATGTTTCAGAAAAAACACGGTTGGAACTTTATATGATTTGGAAATTGACTGGAAATCTTGAAATGATCGAAAATATTGATGAAGGAATTTTTATGATCCTGGAAGAAGTAATGGAAGAGCTGCTTGAAGAGCACGGTTATGATATTGACGATTTTGAAAATGTTTTGGAAGATTAATAGGGAGTTACTATGAGTATAGCAACAGCATCTCCACCAAAAGCTTCAAAGCGGGAATTTATCCGCAAAGGAAAACCACCCACTGAAGATTACCGAGAATCACTTTTTGAATTGGAAGCCAAAGGTGAAATAGAAGTTCAGCGTGTGCCGGAACCCTATGTGGAAGTGGAAACGAAATACGGCCGGAAAAAGAAAATTCCGTTGGAATTTACCTGGCACCATAAATCCTGTGGACAATGTGGACACATTCCCGGTTATTCCACGGCAATCTTTTGGCTGAATAGGAAATTGGGGTATGAATATCATGATCCGAGGGACCAAACTTCCTGCACAGCGTGGAATTATTATGCATCATCAACATCCAACTCTGCGGCACAAGCTGCGGTTGCAGTGCGAAATTTCGCTCAGGCAAAGCTGGATGGTTTCTTTCCTATGATCCACTGTGGAACGAGCTATGGCCATTACAAGGAGGTTCGCGAAGAAATTCTACACCATCCAAAATTAAGAGACCAGGTTCGGAAAATTATGGACCGTCTCAAAATGCCGTTTGTGTTTCCCGAAGAAATCGTTCATTATTCGGAGTGGGTGCACGTGGTAAGAGAGGAAATCGCTGAGAATCAGGTATTGGATTTTAGCGGTATTACCGCAACGGTCCACCCTGCCTGCCATTACCACAAACTGGTGGTTGAAGATGCCATTTATGATAGGGAACTCTACGATGGTCAGCGGACGGCCATCGTCACTGCACTTGTGGAAGCGCTGGATGCCAAGGCTGCAGATTATTCCACATGGCATGATTGCTGTGGATTTGGTTTTCGGCACATTTTAGTTAGCAGAGATTTTTCAAGATCTTTCGCAACCATTCGCAAGATTGAGCGAATGAAAGAAGAAGCAAACCCGGATGTCACTATCACCCACGATACGGGATGTGTAACGACCCTTGATAAAAGTCAGTTTGCTGCACAGGCCCATGGTCGCAATGTGGGGATTCCTGTTATGTCCGATGCTCAATTTGCCGCACTGGCAATGGGTGCACACCCGTACAAGGTTTGCCAGCTCCACTGGCATGGTGTAGATATGAAGCCACTGATGGAAAAAATGGGTATTGACCATGAAAAAGCATGGCAAGAATTTGAAGAGGTGGCCAGTCGCTTGAAAGATAATGGAAATGAATTTATGACATGGGAGGATGCGGATGCCTAATTTGCCTGTATTAGTAATAGGAGGTGGTCCCGCGGGTTTGGAAGCAGCTAAGGGAATTGCCGATCTTGGATATAATTCTATTTTGGTGGACAAAGCAGATTTTCTTGGTGGAAATCCGATATTTGCTGATTATGCTGCCATTACCCCGGACATGCGTAGTGCCGAAGAAGCTATGGATGAAATGATCGCAAAGGTTATGTTTAATCCGTTGGTCGATGTACGTTTGAATACCACTGTTACAGCGTCAAAAGGAGAAGCACCCAATTTGAGTGTGACACTGAAAAACGGGAAAGATGATGAAACAGTTGATGTTGGAAGTATTGTTGTTGCCACTGGGTTTCAGCACTTTGATCCTGGAAAAGAAACACAAATGTATGGATATTATGAGTTTGATGATGTTATCACATTGGTAGATGCGGAGCGGATGCTGAAGGCAGGTAATTTTGTTCGACCTTCTTCAGGAGAAAAACCAAAACAGGTGTGTTTTATCCAATGCGTTGGCAGTCGAGACAGACAGATCGGCAATTTCTGGTGTTCCAAAGTCTGCTGCGGTGTTGCCACAAAAGAAGCTATTGAGATTCGCCATTTACTACCTGATTGCAGGGTCTTTGTATTTTACATCGATATGCGCATGTATGGATTTTGGGAAGACGAACTTTACTGGAAGGCTCAGGAGGAGTATAAGATCAACTTCATTCGCGGAATAGTAACTGAGATCACCAAAAAAGGTGATACTGTTATTGTAAAAGGGGAAGACACCACCATGGGCCGCCCGATGGAAGTGCCCATGGACGTGGTTATACTTTCGATTGGGATGGAGCCCAGCGAGGGGACAAAAGAGATGGCAAAGATATTTGATATACCTCTGGAATCTCATGGGTTTATTGAGACGATTGGGGGTGCCCTAAATACAGTAGAAACAAAAGTATCTGGTATATTTGCTGCTGGTGCGACCACCGGTCCTGCAGACCTGGAAGACTCTATATCAACCGGTGGATCTTCTGCTATGAAAGCCTGTGCATTTCTCCGTAAATCTGAACTTCAGCCAGCATAAAACCAAGGGATATGCGGATCAATGTTATATGATGATGTGAGTGTACAGGATGTCGTGGATTCTGAATCCACTCTGGAATTTATGAAAGAAGTGACCAAGTTGGCGTCATCCAGTGAACTTGAGAATATTGGTCAAAAGCTGGAAGAAAAAAGCCGTCTGTTTCAATCGACACTGAATCCTGAAGCTATTGATTCCATGAGGGAAGAAGATTTTTCTAAAGTTGTTGGAAAAATATTTTCCATTCGGCGAAAATCTAAACGACTTGTAAAAGCAACCGGGTTCAAAAATTTACGAGCAATGGTAATAGAACTCTTGTATGGAAAAGATCCAATTGAAAAGCGGTTCAATGAATTTGTGAATTCTATTGAAAAAATTGATGAAAAAATGCGCATCAACTTTGCCAGTGAACTTCTACATTTTACAGATCCAAAACGGAATTGGCTGTGGACAAACTGGATATGGGATCCAAATGCTAATACTGGGTCTTTGCCACTAATAATAAAGGAAAATGTAGATCTTTCTGGAGTCACTAATGGTGACATTTATATAAATGTTGGTGATGCAATGAGATCTCTGAATGTGGTAGGTCAATCAAGAAGTTTTTCAAGTATAGGTAAGGGACTATTTGGTACTGATGTGTTATTAGCCTGTGTATATGCAGTCTACATGTATACTGTATTTAAGGTAAAACTTTCTCAGGAATTCAATCGCATCTTACCGGAACTACCGGAATTAACGCAGCGTGTTCTAGGTGTTCATAATATGGAGAAGAATTAAGTATGGCTGATCATAAATACGAAAAATGGATTCAAAAAGATGACGCAATTATTGATGGAATAGATGTATCTGGTGAGTGGAACAAAATGTATGAGCCACGGGAGATTATGAACTATGACCTTACCTATATGGATAAAATTACAGATCTCGATGGTGGTGAATCTATGGGCTGGTGTTACCAGTGTGCACAGTGCATAGGTGTGTGTCCTGTAGATAATGTGGGAAGCTATGGCCCCCGTAAGATCTATCGGAACCTACAAACAGGACAAAATTTATTTGAACATTCAGATTTGTGGCTCTGTACAACCTGTTCCAATTGTTTACGTGTCTGCCCCAAGGAAGTGGATATGATGAAGATTATGCCGGCAGCGAGAGAACAAGCAGTGCTGGATGGGAATGTGCCTGCTGAGCTTCAGGGTATGCTTCAAAATGTCGCTGAATACGGGAATCCTATGGGAGAATCAACCCGAAAGCGTGTGAAATGGTTGCGGAAATTTGATGAACCTGTGCGGGATCTCTCAAAAGAAGAAGACCCGCAACCGGTAGACGTGCTGTGGTACGTGAGTGATTATTTTTCTTTTCATGGCCGGGGAAATGATGCTGCAAAGTCCATGGTACGTGTATTTAATCGGCTGGGTGTAGATTTCGGAATTCTTGGAAAAGAAGAAAAGTGTGATGGCGATTCCCAGCGGCTGGTTGGTGAAACCGGGTTGTTCGAAGAATTAGCAGAACACAATGGCAATCAGTTTAATAAATATGAACACAACAAACTTGTGGTGAGTGATCCCCACGCTTATAATGCTTTTAAGAATTTTTACCCTAAGGTGACCAACAGGGAATACAATGTTCAACACTACACACAGTTTTTAGCTGAGCATATTAATGATATAACAACACTGATGAAGCGACCCTATCCTAAGAAAGTAACGTTTCACGATCCCTGTTATTTGGGCCGGCATAATGGAGAGTACAATGCACCGCGAACGTTGATCAATGCGATTCCGGGAATTGATTTCATGGAAATGTTTCGATGCAAAGAGCAGGGCTATTGTTGTGGTGGTGGTGGCGGTGGAATGTGGCTGGATGGTCTGGTTGCTGATCATACTTCAGAGCGCCTTTCGGAAAACCGTGTAAAGGAAGCCATTGAAGTGGGCGCAGAAGTTTTGGCTGTCTGCTGTCCGTATGAAGTATCCCGGTTTGAGGATGCGGTAAAATCCACTAACAATGACGGAAAACTGGAAGTTTTGGACATTATCGAAATTCTGGATTATTGCATGGGGAGTGACAATAATTCTACATGATGAACACCTAATTTAGATAGCTAAGAAAATTTTTTTAGGGATGATATAAGATATGAGCAAACATGACAATATCTTAATTAGAGGATGAAAACAGCAAAAGGAATTGAATGAAAATAATTGTTTTACTAAAACAAGTACCGGATTTAGTGGAAGACCTGGAAGTGGATACTTCCGGTAAGACTCTGGATAGGTCAGACATTAAATATAAATTAAATGAATTTGATGACCACGCCCTTGAAGAAGCTATTTTGTTAAAGGAAAATGGTTCAGCTGATAAAGTGGTTGCCATGGCTGTGGATGGAGACGGTGTGGATAAAATGCTTTTTACAGCTATCGCCAAAGGAGCAGATAAAGCAGTGAAACTCACGGGTGGAAATCCTGTCGACAGCCATCAACTGGGGAAGGTATTCTCGAATGCTTTAAGTTCTGAAGGGTATGATTTGGTTTTTACCGGAGTTCAATCTGTGGATGACCGTGATGGCCAATTGGGTCCCATACTTGCCAGTTATATAGATACGCCCTGTGTCAGTGTGGTGTCCGGAGTTTTTGTTTCTGGTGGGACGGCTGTAGTACACAAGGAATATTCCGGTGGTATGATGGGTGAATTTGAAGTAGACCTGCCGGCAGTGCTGGGTATCCAGGCAGCAAAACAGCCACCGCGATATGCACCAGTGAGCAAAATTCGTCAGGTTCAGCAAACCTTAACTATTGAAGAAGCATCCATGGGTAACCTGGGGTCTGGCGGTGGAAGTTCTGTGGTAAATATGGTTCCACCTGCAAAAGGTGCTGGCGCAAAAATGATGGATGATGTGGAAGACCTAATAGATATCTTGAAAGAGACGGGGGTACTCTAATGGGAGACATACTTGTTATTACAGAACACCTGAAAGGTGAATTTCAGGACATTACTTTTGAAATGCTTGGAAAAGCAAAAGAATTGGTTGGTGCTTCCGGTGGACAGTGTGTCGCAGTGACTTTTGGAAGTATGAATGAAAAAGCTGGTGAACTGGGTGTAGCAGATTCTGTTATATCCATTGGTGGCAGTGATAATTTTAACCCTGAATCTTATGCGGCGGCGGTACAATCTGTGGTAAGTGCGAAATCTCCACCTCTTATTATGGTTGGTTCCACTTCCATGGGGATGGACATTGCCAATACCGTAAGCACCATATTAGATATGCCAAACATTTCTTACTGCTCTGATATAAGTATCATCGGTGGCGGTTTTTCCTGTACAAGTTCCATGTATGGCGGGAAAATGAATGTAGTCACCAATGTGGATGGTCCCGCAGTAGCCATGGTTTTAGCAGGTGCGTTTAATGCCGATGCTGGTAGGGCATCAGGCTCACCTTCGGTGGAAGATTTTTCTACTGATTTAGGTGCCGGTAAGGTTCGGTTTAAACAATTAATTGAGCCGGAGGCGTCTGATGTGGATATTACCCAGAGCAATATTCTTATCGCAGTGGGGCGTGGTATCGGCAATAAGGACGATATTGAACTGGCAGAAGAATTAGCCGAACTATTAGACGCGGACCTGGCCTGTTCCCGTCCCTTGGTGGACGCGGGGTGGATGCCTAAAGCTCACCAGGTAGGAAAATCCGGTTTGAAAGTGAAACCGAAAGTGTATATTGCCTTGGGTATTTCCGGGGCACCTGAACACATCGAAGGGATGAAAAGTTCATCCACAATCATTGCCATAAATACAGACAAAAATGCCCCCATTTTTGATGTGGCACACTATGGCATGGTGGAAGATTTATTTGATGTAGTGGAAGAGTTAGTAGAAGAACTAGAATAAATTAATCCATGCTGAGTTCGAATGAACAAATTGCCTTTATTCTATTAGCTCTGATTTGCGGCGTCCTGGCATTTCAAGGTTTCAATCGGGTCTTCAAAACAGTAAGGTGTGGTGCAGAGACAGACAGAAGTGACAATTTAATTGGACGCTTTATTAGTGCTTTGTTCGATGTATTTTTACAGAAGTCCATTAAAAATGCGCGCCCCATTGTTTCACTATTTCATTCATTCATTTTCTATGCCTTCAGTTTTTATCTGCTGGTAAATGTGAATGATATTTTGGAAGCATATGTGGATGGTTGGACCACACTTGGGAGCGATCATATTCTGGCAAACTTATTCAATTTGTTTGCTGATATTTTCAGCGTACTGGTATTGGTAGGGATGGTTTTCTTTTTGTACCGGCGGTTTGTTAAAAAACCCAAGGTTATGGAATTCAATGCAAATGTAAAATTGCATCCGGGTGTGAGCGCAGGCGGACTTAAAAAAGATTCGCTTATTGTAGGGATTTTTATACTGGTCCATGTGGGTTCAAGGTGGTTGGGAACCGCCATGCATATAGCGGATAATGGTGATACATATAGATGGCTGCCCACTGCAAGCATTATCTCTAGACTTTTTTCTGACTGGTCCCCCGCAGCTCTGGAAACAGGTATCCATGTGACTTGGTGGCTGGCCATGGGACTTATTGTGCTATTCATTCCCTACTTTCCTAGGACAAAACACATCCATCTCATTTTGGCTCCGGTTAACCTTGCGTTAGGTCGTAAAACACATCGTGGTGCCATGGATGGGGTATCTAACCCGGTTTCACCGGGAGCAAAAACGTTGTCCGATTTGCCATGGCCACAGGTTCTGGATTCCTGGGCCTGTATTATGTGTACCCGTTGCCACGAAGTATGCCCTGCTCACGAAAGCGGGACACCGTTAAGTCCATCTGCTATGGAGATCAATAAACGCTATTTCATCAATGAACAGGGTGACTCACTTTTTAATGGTGCTGCTGATACAGCCTTATTGGATTATGCCATTTCTGAAGATGCAGTGTGGTCATGTACCACATGTTATGCCTGCGTTCAAGTATGTCCCGTTGGAAATGAACCCATGATAGATATTTTGGAGATGCGACGGCAACAGGTGTTTGATACAAAAATGCCGGACGAATTAGCCGATGTATTACGGAGTTTGGATGAGCAAGGGAACTCATTCAATGAGTCTGCCCGCCGTCGGTCAAAATGGTCTAAATCATTAGATTTTAAACTCAAGGATGCAACAAAAGAATCCGTGAAATATCTCTGGTATGTGGGTGACTTTGCCAGTTTTAATAAAAATTGTCAGGATACCACGCGAAAGGTGGCGCAGGTGTTGCGGACTGCCGGTGTAGATTTTGGTATCATGGGGAAAAAAGAAAAATCAGCCGGAAACGATGTGCGCCGTGTGGGAGAAGAAGGACTCTTTGAAGTGTTAGCGGAACAGAATATTGAAACTATCGAAAAGTGCGATTTTAAAGAAATATTTACGACAGACCCCCATACATACAATACGCTCAAAAATGAATATCCTGAAAAGAACGGAAATTTTCCAGTGAAACATTATTCAACGCTGTTGCTTGAGCTCATTAAAACCGGTGACATAACACTAAATAAAAATTTAAATATCACTGCCACCTATCACGACCCATGCTATTTGGGGCGCTATAACGGCATTTATGATGACCCGCGGGAAGTGATGAAGCTCTGCGGGGTTGAATTAGTGGAAATGCCTCGTAACAAGGAAAACAGTTTCTGTTGTGGAGCCGGTGGTGGACAAATTTGGCTGCAGGATCATGATGATATGACACAGCGCCCCAGCGAAAATAGAATTGAAGAAGCTGTCTCTGTAGGTGTCAATAATTTTACAGTTGCTTGTCCAAAAGATATGACAATGTACTCCGATGCTGCCAAAACATCCGGCAATGAAAATAATATGGCGGTGAAAGATATTATTGATTTTGTTCTGGAGGCCATGGATCTACCCGCAGCAGAACCCTCAGAAACCCAGACTGAATAATTGAACCTATGAAAAAACAATATGATTTTAAGAGTGACCGTTTTTATAACTCAAATCATCTTTGGATGGAAAAAGATGAATCTGGTCACGTAACAGTAGGCATGGATGAGCTGGGGTTGGATTCGCTTGGGGAACTGGTTTATTTGACTTTACCGGGTGTGGGAACACCTGTAGAAATGGGCAAGCCCATGGGTTCCATGGAAGCTGCAAAAATGACCGGTGAACTCTGTGCACCTGTCTCCGGGATCGTGATTGAGAAAAACGATGCCGTTCTGCAGAATCCACTGTTGGTCAATGAACAACACTATGATAAAGGTTGGCTGGTGAAAATCAAACCTACAAACTGGGAAGAAGAATCTGTATCCATGGTTTCTGGCGATAATTTGGCACCATGGATCGAAGCAGAAATTGAACGATTTGAGACGAAGGGTATCCTGGATTGAACACTTGGCGGTATATAAAAAATGATGATGTAAGCGCATCTGCAGGATTGGCGGCTGATGAGGTCTTGGCAAATCATGCTGGTGCAGGCACATCTCAACCCACACTTCGTTTATATACTTACAAACCCTGTGCCTTAGTGGGACGATTCCAGACTATTGAGACTGAATTAAATTTGAATTATTGCGTTGAAAACAAGATACCTGTTAATCGTCGTCCCACCGGTGGCGGAGCCATCATTATGGGGGAAGACCAATTGGGTGTGGCATTGGTCATTCCTGAAAAATCTGGTGAAACATACGCAAGTGTTCGTGAACGCATGGCTCAATTTTCACAAGGAATTATTTCAGGGTTAGCATCATTGGATATCCAAGTCGAGTTTCGCCGGAAGAATGATTTGGAAGTGAATGGAAAAAAAATTGCCGGATTGGGATTGCACAAAACATCCACCGGAGGACTGTTGTTTCATGGGTCGCTGTTAGTGGGATTGGATGTGCCGTTTATGTTGAACGTGTTGAAAACACCCTTTGAAAAAATATCTGATAAAGAAATTGCAACAGTTTCGGAACGAACAACAACAATTCGCCGAGAACTTTGCGAAAGCTCCAGACTTGCACAAAGTTTAAGAATAAATGAAGTGCGCAGGATTATTCTTAATGGTTACAAAACAGCTTTTGATACAAATATACAATTAGGTGATTTTTCCAATGAAGAGATAGATGAAATTCGTCAATTAGAAAAAGATAAATACATGGATACAAATTGGATATTCCAAACCACTGATGTCTTGGATTCAATGGGAAAATCTATCATTAAAACGGATGACGGATTGTTAGATGTGCGGATTGTTCTTGCGGGAAAAATGATTAAGTCAGCTTATATCGGTGGAGACTTTTTTACATCTGAACACGCTATTGCTGATTTGGAGCAAAGCCTGCGCTGGCATTCAAGCCAAGAGAAATCAATCAAAGACACATTAATTCAAGTGTATAAACGATGGTCTGGTGATTTGGAAAATCTGCCCATGGAATCTATACTCAAGGCAATGACATTAGCCATTCAAAAAGCTGAAATAATGGCACGAAAAACTTCATCGGACCCTTATGGTTGTTTTGTTTCACCGAGAGGAGTATATGCCTGAAAATGCTGTTGAATCAATGAATGTATCCTTGCCCCCCCCCTTTGACATTCGAAAAGAAAATTTTTCGGATAAAATCACCTTTTACGGTCCTGGACTCAAGCCCCATACTACTTCGGAATTTTCAGGTTCAATGAAAGAATTTGTATCCATCAGCGTTACTGGGAATCATTGCGCATTGAACTGCGAGCACTGCAATACCAAAATGTTGGACAATATGCTGGATTTACCATCCTATGTTGGTGGGTTGTTCAATATGGCAAAAAGTTTGCAGGAAAATGGAGCGAAGGGCATCCTGGTTTCAGGCGGAAGCAATATCCAAAACCAGGTTCCATTGTTACCGCATATCAATGATATGAAACGGATTCGCAATGAACTGGGGATGGTAATCCGTGTTCATCCCGGTTTACCGAACGAAGAAACTTGCCAGGCCTTGGCAGGAGTGGGTGTGGATGGTGTTATGCTGGACATCATTGGTGATCAGGAAACGATTACAGATGTATATCATCTGGATGCTACACCAGCAGTTTATGAAGCAGTGCTTGAACGATTGGAGAGACATGGCATCCCGGCAATTCCCCATATTATTTTGGGGCATTATTTTGGGAAAATGAAAGGAGAGTGGGCAGCGCTGGAGATGATCAAAAAATATCCACTCAAGGCACTGGTGCTTGTGATTTTACTTCCGCTCACAGGAACAGGCATGGAGGGTGTTTTGCCACCATCTCTAAATGATATTGGTGTTTTTTTTGAAACAGCTCGGCTCGCTCTTCCAAAGACATCCATATTATTAGGTTGTGCCCGACCATTGGGATCAATGAAAATTGAAATTGATCAAATGGCCATCAATGCAGGATTAAATGGCATAGCTTTTCCATCGGAAGGGATTGTGGCGTACGCCAGCAAAAAAGGGTTGAAACCGTCATTCATTAATGCCTGTTGCGGAGTAACATGGTAAAGGATAATTATGAACGCTGAAATATTAAAATTATCATCACAGGAACAATCGGAAATGCTGAATATCAGTCCCGACTTTGTCCGAATTAGTATGGCGGCTGCTATTGAACTTGGACTCAAACCAGGCAGGATTCATGGCTGCGGCTGTGGGTGCATTAATCTGCTTCAAAATTATCCCGAGGGCTGTTTTGCCAATTGCAGCTACTGTGGGTTAGCCCGTGAACGGCCAGGACTGGCGGAAGAGAACAGTTTTATTCGCGTGGATTGGCCCCTTTTTCCCACAGATTTGATTGCAGAAAAGATTGCTGAAACGGAAGCGGAGAGTACAGTTGGTCGGATATGTATAGCACAGGTACAGGATCATAGAGCTAACGATGATCTATTAGATATGACCCGACGAATTAGAAAACAAGCACAGGAGGTCCCTATTTCTGCGCTCGCAATGGCAACACTGCTAGATAAAAATATTCTAATAGAAATTCAGAAAGCAGGCGCAGATATCATTGGTATCGGGATGGATGCTGCAACAGAAGAAATATTTTATAATACTCGAGGGAAAGGTGCAAGGGGCCCACACGACTGGGACTATCACTGGGAAATTGTACACATGGCCAGGGATATATATGGCCCCTTCAAAGTGAATTGTCATATTATTATAGGTCTTGGTGAAACGGATAGAGATCTAATAAAAATGTTTTCCAACTGTCACTCAAAAAAAATTGCGTGCTACCTTTTTTCTTTTAATCCTGAACCGGGAACTGTGATGGAGAATGTTCTTAGGCAACCGATTAAACGACACCGCCGAGTACAATTAGCCAAATATCTCATTGAAGAGAAAGGTCTGAATCATGAGGCCATTAAGTTTGATGGAAATGGATTTATTTCAGCCATTGGATCGGATGATACATTAATTCGAAACACCATTGAGGAAGGACTGCCATTCATGACAAATGGTTGCCCGGACAGGGATGGCGTTATGGCGTGCAATCGTCCTTATGGTTCCTATCGTCCGGGGGAAGAATACAGAGATTATCCGTTTAGACCTACTGGTGATGAGTTGAGTGTCATACGGAAACAAATGCAGTTGAATGGTAACCTGGAGAATTGATATTGGTTGAAAATTCCAAATTTATTCGATTAATACACATGGGTCGTATTCCGGGCTGGCAAACGCAAGCTATTTATCACACCGTTGCAGAACTCATGACAGAAGATACACCAGACACCATTATCATTTCCCAGCCGTCGGATACCTATGTTTGTCTGGGCTATCACCAGAGGATGGATCATGTTTTCGATAGAAAAGTTTGTACAGAAAAGGAGATACCCATTTTACGCAGGAAAGTTGGCGGCGGCGGGACTTATATTGACTCGAACCAGTTGTTTTATCAATGTGTTTTTCATCAAAGTCGTGTTCCAAGGGGTTCAAAAAAGATTTACGAACAGATGCTTACCCCTGTGGTGAATATGCTCAAACATTTTTTTGATGTAAAGGTAGAATTAAAGGGCAGTCATGAAGTGGAAATGAATGGCAAACGGATTGCAGGGATCGGTGGTGGACAGATTGGAGAGGCCAGCATTGTGGTAGGAAATATTCTGTTTGATTTCGATTTTGAAACCATGGCATCTATGTGGAGCGTTCCCACCGAACAATTTCGTGAAATGGCTAAACAGGCCATGAGGGACCACATTATTACACTGGACGATATTGAGTCAGTGTTATCCATGGATAAGATTGCAAATCAGCTCATAGAAGAATATGAAACTTATTTTAATCGGAAATTAAACCCCGGTGGCATGACCATAGATGAAATTGAACGAGCAGGAGAGATGGGAGCCTATTTAAGGTCCGAATCCTTTTTGAATTATATGGATGATGCCAATGGCTCATCAAAACGGAAACCGTTGAAAATTGCTCGGAATGTATTCATTCATTATGATGAGATGGATATGGATGGAACAAAAATTTTAGGCAGTTTTCGAGTTGAAGATGGGAAAATTTATTCAGCAAAAATTGAGGGTACAAACTCCAGAATGGAATCAGCGGTACTGGGAAAACCATTTGATGATTGGAAAAAATGTATCGGTCAATTAGAAATGACATCCTGATGCCAAATGCTTTAAGAGAATATTTAATGGATCCATTTTTGAATCATTTGTATACAGAGATTCGAAAGGCCGGTTCCATAAGATCTATATCTTTGGATTTGACTCAAGAATGCAATATTCGGTGTACAGGATGTTATTATTTTTCCGAGAGCATGGATGTTACCAACACCCCCAATGATGAATCTGATTTTGATTTATTTATAGTAAAGGAGTTGGACCGGGGAACTAATTTTGTTACCATCGTTGGTGGTGAACCCAGTTTGCATCTGGACCGCTTACAAAAGATCTATGATAATTTCAAAATGAATGTGTCCACCAACGGTATCATTCCCATTCCGAAAGATGGGTTTGAAAATATGCCCATTGGTGTGTCGATTTGGGGGGATCATGATACCGATGCAAGTTTGAGAAGTAATGGGAAGCAGGATATTTTTTCAACTGCTCTGCATAATTATAAGAACGATTCCCGTGCATTTTGGTACTATACGGTTTCAGCCGGAAACGCCCATGAAATTGAAGCAGTGGTGGACCAATGTGTGGCGAATGGCAATCGGATTCTTTTCAATTTTTACAGCGATATTTCGAATTTGGGAGGCCCAATGGACCACCGGAAGGGATTTAGAAAAGTCCAGGAAGAAATTGATAAATCTATCACACAGTATCCAAATTTTATTTATCTTTCATCCTATTTGACAAAGGTCATTACCACAGGACAACTTTATGGTCAAAACTGGGGTTACGACGTGTGCACGACGGTAAGTACAAATCTGTCTGAAAATGCTGATCGATTGGAAAACGGGAATCCATACAGCTCTCATTTTCGAGCCTACAACGCCGATTTTAAAACGACACGAAGATGTTGTGTAGGGATTGAACGGTCATGTGATTCATGTATTGATGTATGGAACCATTTTGCTTGGGTAATGCTGAACATGAAAAAGCATTTGGGCTCAAAACAGGAATTCACGAACTGGCTCACAAGCATGTATATATTTTATCTTATCAATCGTTTGGTGGATTATGAAAATGGTATGAAGAATCTAACGGAGATTCATGGACGAGTGGGTGGTTTTGAATCAATCCCGATAGAAGCTCAAAGGATTTTTGCTTAATGTTCATTACGACTAATCAAAAATGAACTACGGTTTTGTTATTGATAATCGTTTGTGCATTGGCTGTCATGCCTGCACCGTAGCATGTAAAAGCGAACATGATATCCCAATTGGTGTAAATCGAACTCATGTAAAATATATTGAGAAAGGTGTTTTCCCAAAAAGCACACGAGAATTTTCTGTCCATCGTTGTAATCATTGCGCTGATGCGCCCTGTGTAGAAATATGCCCGACCACAGCTCTTTATACTCGAGCAGATGGTATTGTAGATTTTGACAACGACCGATGCATTGGGTGCAAATCCTGCATGCAGGCGTGTCCATATGATGCGTTGTATATTGATCCCAATACCAATACAGCTTCCAAGTGCAACTACTGCGCCCACCGGATTGATGGCGGTTACGAGCCTGCCTGTGTAATTGTGTGCCCCGTTGAGGCTATCATTTCTGGAGATTTGAATGATGCAAATTCTAAAATAGCCCAATTGGTGGGCAATGAAGAAACCATGACGCGGAAGCCGGAAAAATTGACAGAACCCAATTTATATTATGTAAAGGGTACAAATGAAATGCTGGATCCCAATGCGACAACTCAGGATGAAAAATATGTATGGTCGGAACAATCGGTTGGCGTTGGTCATTTTGCAAAATATGCAGACCAACGTTCATCTGAAGCGGACACGGAAAATTTATTGGTACAATTGGCTATGGAAAATTCAACCAAAATGGGCAAACCAATTGATCGTCGTGCTATAGATAATGTTGCGAAAGAAATTCAAGAGGATGTGGACACACAAGGTGCACGTCGAGTATATGACAGCCCCAGCAAAGGTGTGCTATGGGGATGGGAAGTGCCACTGTATGTCTGGACAAAAGCCATTGCTACGGGGACCTTTCTTATGATGGCTGTTTGGAATATATTGAATAACAATTTGGATTCAGCATCGGAAATGATAGGCTTAATTACCACGCTTGTCTTCATGGGTTTGACAGCTGGATTATTGATAAAGGATATTGATCGACCTGATCGATTCCTTTATGTCTTGCTTCGTCCACAGTGGAAATCTTGGTTGGTTCGGGGTGCATATATAATTACCGGATTTAGCGGACTGGTTTCCTTAAAGTTATTGGATAATTACTTGAAACTCGGATTGGATTGGCTTTGGATTCCTGGAATGATATTCGCAGGATTAGGTGCTGTCTACACCGCATTTTTGTTTAATCAAGCCCGTGCACGGGATCTATGGCAGACACCTATTCAGTCTGCTATCCATATGTTGGTACATGCTTTTATTGGTGGTACTGTGGTGATGATGATTATCGCTCCGGAAACAGTGGAATGGATGACCAGTGCGCTATTGTGGGGAGTTGTTTTAAATATAATCATTATTGCAAAAGAAATCCTAATACCGCACGATACACCGGATACAAGGAAAGCCATTCATCTCATGACAAAAGGCTATTATTCCAAATATTTCTGGGCAGGAATTATTATTGGTAGTGTCGTCCCGATTACGATGTTGACTATGATTGGTGGGAGTGGTGCATTATTAGCCGGTGGATTGGCATTATTAGGAATTTTATTAACAGATTTTGTACGCATTCGTGTACCGCAAATGATACCATTGAGTTAGAAAAATGAAACGCAGTTGGATAGAAACATTTTCAGAATCTCTGGGAATCATCCCTAAAATATCAGACCGTCCAGACTGGTCCGAAAAAATGGAAGGTCCCCGGGAACTGTACAAATATCCTGACCCCACCGAATGGGATGATTTTATTGAATTGGATCCACTGGCCTGGCCGGAAAAAAAGGAACGGCATTATTCCATTGTACCAACCACTTGCTTTAATTGTGAATCAGCCTGTGGTCTGTTGGCATATATTGATAAAGATTCCAATATAGTCCGGAAGTTTGAGGGGAATCCTCACCATCCGGGTAGTCGTGGAAGAAACTGCGCCAAGGGTCCGGCAACGATCAACCAGATCAATGATACGGAACGTATTCTTTATCCGTTAAAACGAAAGGGGAAGCGGGGATCCGGACAGTGGGAGAGAATCTCATGGGACAAAGCATTAGATGAAATTTCAGAAAAGATTGCTAACTCTATAAGAAAACGAAAAGATGGTGTTGTGTATCATGTGGGTCGCCCGGGACACGAAGGCTATACAGAACGTGTTCTAAAAGCATGGGGAGTAGATGGTCATAATTCTCACACAAATATTTGTTCAGCCGGTGCACGTACTGGATATGCGCTTTGGCACAAATATGACCGTCCAAGCCCAGATCACACCAATGCAGAAGTGATTTTATTGGCATCATCTCATTTGGAAACAGGTCATTATTTTAATCCACATGCCCAGCGTATTATGGAAGGCATGATGAAAGGTGCCAAGCTGATTGTTATTGATCCACGACTGTCTAATACAGCATCCATGGCAGATGAGTGGATGCCCACATATCCCGGTAGTGAATCGGCTGTATTTATGGCTATGGCCAAAATTATTTTGGATGAAGAAATGTACGACCGTCGTTATTTGGAAAATTGGGTAAACTGGGATGATTATCTCAAGAATTTGCATCCAAATGATCCCATCAAGTTTGAGCAATTCATTAAACGACTGAGCGAAGAGTGGTCAGAATACACACCGGAGTTTGCGGCTAAAGAAGCCCAAATTGAGGCGGACCAAATTATTCGTGTAGCACGCATGGTTGGGAAAGCAGGAAGCAAACTGTCCACCCATGTTTGGCGCGGTGCGTCCATTGGAAATCTTGGAGGATGGCAGGTTGCAAGGACTTTGCATTTACTCAATGTGCTAACCGGTTCTGTTGGCACAGAAGGGGGAACCTCTCCAAGTGCATGGAATAAATTTCATCCAGAATTTTTTGATTCACCTTCAGGTCCCGATGCCTGGAATGAACTTAACTGGCCAAGAGAATATACCTTGGCACATTATGAGATGAGTGAGATTCTGCCCCACCTTCTGAAAGACAACCGCGGTACTTTAGATGTATATTTTACCCGTGTGTTTAATCCGGTCTGGACCTACCCCGATGGCTTTACTTGGGTTGAGATGTTGTCCGATGAAGAAAAAGTCGGTTGCCATGTGGCCCTGACACCCACCTGGAATGAAACTGCCTTTTTTGCTGATTACGTGCTGCCCATGGGACATGCGTCTGAGCGCCATGATATTAACTCCTACGAGACCCAAGCTGGGATCTGGATTGCTTTTAGACAGCCTGTTTTAAGGGAAAAAGCACGTCGGGATGGTAAGAAAGTGGATTTTACCTACGAAGTTAATCCAGGAGAAGTGTGGGAAGAAGATGAGTTTTGGATCGAGCTCTCCTGGCGAATAGATAAAAACAGAGATTTAGGTATCCGAGAACACTTTATGAGTCCATACCGAGAAGGTAAAAAAATAAATATAGACGAATATTATAAATACATATTCGAACATACAAATGGGCTATCAGATACAGCAAAAAAAGAAGGACTATCTCCACTAGAATACATGCGCAAATATGGAGCTTTCCTTGTGGAAAATAACATCTATCGAAATAATGAAAAAGAATTAACAGAATTAGGATGGATTGTCCAGCCAAATGGGCAGATTGTAAAAGATGATAAGGTGATTGGCATACAGGTGGATGGAAAGAATCATATCGGATTTCCAACCCCATCCAAGCGGCAGGAATTATATTCTCAAACTATGGTTGATTTTGGCTATCCGGAGCACGCCACACCAGGCTATAGGGTTAAGAGCCACGTACATTTGAGTGAGATGGATCAGGATAAAAATGAATGTGTTCTACTTCCAAATTTTAGGTTACCTACCCACATTCACTCTCGATCTGCAAATGCCAAATGGCTCACTGAAATTGCTCATAGAAATCCCATTTGGATTCATACTATAGATGCGAAACGGCTTAGCGTTGATAATGGCGATTTGCTGAAGATTACTACAGAGATTGGATGGTTTGTGGACAAGGTTTGGGTAACTGAGGCCATTAAGCCGGGGGTGGTGGCCTGCTCACATCATATCGGTCGTTGGCGTCGGCAACAGGATGAAGGGAACCGATTTATGACCAATACCGTTGACATACAGAATTTGGGTAATGGTAAGTGGAAAATGAAAACGCTAAAGGGAGTTGAATCCTGGAAAACAGATGATCCTGATACTAATCGTATTTGGTGGCGTGATGGTGGCGTTCATCAAAATATTACCCATGCAGCGAACCCTGATCCAATATCTGGTGCCCATTGTTGGCTGCAAAAAGTGAGCATCTCCAAACCGAATCCAGATGAAAAATATGGGGATGTTTTTGTGGATACAAATAAATCGTTTGAGCATTTCAATAAATGGAATGCTTGGGCCAAGGATAAAGAAATCCATCCGGATGGCCTGCGTCGACCCCTGTGGATGGGGCGACCACTGACACCACAAAAGAATCAGTTTTACCTAATAGAAGAATAAAAAATTTGATGGTGTGTAAATTAATACCAATTTATTAACTCAAGTAGGGTGGTATCGCTATAAGTGAATTCAAATTAAATATAAATGGAAAGCAAAAGACTGTAAGAGTTTCAGGAGATACTCCACTCCTATGGGTGTTGCGAGATTCACTTGGATATACGGGAACAAAATTTGGTTGTGGTCGCGGTCTGTGCGGAGCCTGTACGATTCACATTGATGGCGAAGCAACCCGATCTTGCGTAACACCCATTGATTTTCTTGATGATGATGTTGAGATCACCACGATCGAGGGGCTCTCTGAAAACGACTCCCATCCTGTTCAACAAGCGTGGATTGAAAAAGATGTACCCCAGTGTGGTTACTGTCAATCTGGTCAGATTATGACAGCATCTTCATTCCTTTCAAAGAATCCAGATCCAGAGGAAGAGGATATTGATTCAGCAATGAAAATGAATATTTGCCGCTGCGGTACATATCCACAGATCAAAAAGGCCATTTTATGTGCCGCCAATAATTCGAGAACCAATAAAGGGGGTGACAATGAATAGAAGAGAATTCATTAAGGTTGCTTCCACCGCAGGATCAGGGTTGGTCCTAGGATTTTATTTGCCCTATAGAAATAAACTGACAGGGAAAACCATAGAACCGATAACATTTGAACCGAATGTGTGGATCAAAGTTCAGTCAGATAATTTCGTTCAGATTATGGTTGGAAAATCTGAAATGGGCCAGGGTGTTATAACATCCTTGCCTATGATCATTGCGGAAGAAATGGATTTAGATTGGTCAAAGGTCATTGTTGAAAAAGCGCCAGCAGATCGAAAAAAATATGGCTTTCAAATGACTGGGGGTAGCAATTCAGTTTCCGGTGGTTGGAAAAAATTAAGGAAGGCCGGGGCAACAGCCCGAGAAATGCTTGTTATGGCGGCGGCAAAAGAATGGGGTGTTACCAAAAGTGAATGCAAAACAAGTGATGGGATGGTAATTCACAAGAGAACCGGAAAGGAAATTTCCTATGGAGAACTGACCGGAAAAGCGAGCCAACTAAAAGTGCCCAAAAAACCAGCTCTAAAAAGGAAAGATAATTTCTCCATCATTGGACAAAATATCAAAAGGAAGGACACCCTTTCAAAAATCAATGGCACAGCTGAATTTGCCTTGGATGTCCAATTAGACGGGATGGTTTATGCTACAGTGGTTCATTCACCTGTATTTGGTGGCAAAATTAAATCGTTTAATAAGGACAGTATCAGTGGGATTTCAGGGATCATTAAAATATTTGAAATTGAAAATGGTTTAGCCATTGTTGCTGAGCATACTTGGGCCGCGCTAAAGGCTGGAAAAAAAATTAAGATCAGCTGGGGTGAAGGCGAAGCGGAGGGGATAGACAGTAAAAAGATCAGGAAAGATTTACTGGAAGAAAGTAAAGAGAGAGGTGGTGTCGTCCGGAAAGAAGGCAATGTGAAAAGAGCACTGAAATTATCTGATAATCACCTTGAAGCCATTTATGAATCACCCCTTCAAGCCCACGCAACAATGGAGCCCATGAATTGTACTGCCTATGTTCAACACAATAAATGCCAGGTTTGGGCGGGAACTCAAAATCCGAATGGGGCTCGGAAGATCGCTTCGAAAATTACAGGATTATCTAAGAAAAAAGTGGAAGTGAATGTTACCTACTTAGGTGGTGGTTTTGGCCGCAGGTCTTTTAACGACTTTGTCAGTGAAGCAGTAGAAATTTCAGATAAATTAAAAAAACCAGTTAAATTGGTATGGAGCCGTGAAGAAGATATGCAGCATGACTATTACAGACCATCCAGTGTCCATGTGATGCAGGGTGCGCTCGATGAAAATAGTAATTTAACAACGTGGAAACACCGTATCACAGCCCCGTCAATTCTGTTTACGCAATTGGTAAAATTTCCGTTTCCGTTTAAAGAAAAGGTCGATATTTTTGCGGTGGAAGGTGCAAAAAATATCTCTTACGAGATTCCCAATATTCAGGTCGATTACCAAATGACAAAAATACCTATCCCTTTGGGATGGTGGCGGTCAGTATATAATTCACAGAATGCATTTGCAAACGAATGTTTTATGGATGAATTAGCGGAAAAAGCAGGAAGGGATCCCGTTCAATTCAGGCTGGGATTATTGCCTAATACTTCCCACGATGCAGGTGTAATAAAATTGGTAACTGAAAAGTCTGGTTGGGATGATTTTGAGAATGGCCCAATGTATCAAGGCATATCTTGCCATAAATCTTTTGGGACATCGGTAGCACAGGTTGCCCGTGTTTCTATTGAAGGAAGAAAGATAATAGTCCATGAAGTTCACTGTGCGGTTGATTGCGGCACTGTGGTTAATCCTGCAATTGTCAGAGCACAGATTTCAAGTGCCATCATCTATGGATTGTCTGCTACGATGAAGAGTAAAATAACAATAAAAAATGGCCGGGTAGTTCAAAGTAACTTTGATGATTTTGATGTGATGCGTATGGATGAAACACCGGATATTTATGTTTATTTGGTGGATAGTGATGCACCACCTGAAGGGGTAGGTGAACCAGGGCTCCCGCCAATTGCACCTGCGGTGGCGAATGCAGTTCATGCAGCAACCGGGAAACGATTTCGGAACCTGCCCATCCAGTTGAATTAGTATCTTTTATTATTGTCTAAGTCTAAAAAAGGAAATATTACCTTAAATAAATACCTCCCCCCTTTTTTTGAATTCTAATTAGTCTTTAGTAAATAATTTTTTTTCATAATTTTATGAATTACCAAATTTCACATATTTTTTTGTATGGTTCAACCTCTAACACTCAAAAAAGAAGAGGTTTATATAGTAATTATTGAATTAATTTTTCTAATTCTTTTAGCTGAGTTGCCTACGTTTGATTTAATTAAATAAGGTAACCAGCCGGTACGGTGATGTTGGAAACAACATCATTTGCTCCCGATTCTTACATGATTGTGGGATGAATTGGAATGAGAATGGAAAAAACAACATACGCACAGCCCTCCATTTTTCGCGATGATCAGTTCGCGAGCTCCCCTATTAGTGATCAATTTGGGAGGACCTTTAACTACCTTCGCTTTTCTGTTAATGAATATTGTAACCTTCGGTGCATTTATTGTATGCCAGAAAAAGGGGTCCCATTTCGTAGTCAGGACAGGCTGCTGACAACTGGTGAAATTTGTCGTTTAATTGACATCACGTCACAAATGGGTGTTTCCAAAATACGCTTTACAGGTGGCGAACCCCTACTAAGAAAAGATTTGTTGGATCTCATTAAATTTGTACATGAAAAAGATGCTATCGATTCCATCCATTTGACAACAAATGGAACATTGCTTTCCAAACAAATAAACTTATTGAAAGATGCTGGTTTGACGGGAATCAATATCAGTCTGGATACGCTAATCCATGAAAAGTTCAAAACTATTACGCGATCAGGTGGGTTGGATTTGGTTTTGGACGGACTTGAAAAAGCGATTCAATCTGGGCTCCAATCCATAAAGGTGAATGTGGTTGTCATGCGAGATTTTAATAATGATGAGCTGTTGGATTTTGTTCAATTAACGAAAGAAAATGCTATCACCGTAAGATTCATTGAACTTATGCCGTTTGATTCTAATCAGATATGGAAGACGGGGAAGTTTTATCAGGCCGAACAAATTGTATTTGATTTGAAAAATTTGGTAGATGAGTTGGTTCCCGTAGATGGCTCCCAAACAGAGCGTTATATTTTTCGCAGAAATGGTTACAAAGGAAAGATAGCGGTAATTCCTTCCTATACCCGGAACATGTGTGGAGCGTGTAATCGTCTACGGATCACTGCGGATGGAAAACTTATGAATTGTCTTTATAGCCAGAGTGAGACAAATCTCCGCGATGCGATGCGCAATGGATTCTCGGATGAAGGAATTGAGAGTTTAATTCGTGAATCAATGATGAAAAAATATAAAGATGGCTGGGAGGCTCAAAATCAAGGGAACGAGAACCGGGAATCAATGACCCAAATAGGGGGATAATATGAATGAATTTTCACATATAGATAAACAGGGCAACGTCAAGATGGTGGATATAACGGACAAGGTCAGCACCGTTCGAACGGCAAAAGCGGAAGGAAAGGTCTTTTTACAGCCAGAGACTATTTCAGCTATTAAGGGGGACGCACTTCCTAAGGGGAACGTTTTAACGATTGCGAAGGTTGCCGGTGTGCAGGCTGCTAAAAAAACTGCTGAACTAATCCCCATGTGTCACCAGATTAATCTATCTTTTGTGGATATTGAATTTATCGTTCAAACGGAAAATATTGTGATAAAATCCATCGTAAAAACAAAGGAAGCTACGGGCGTGGAGATGGAAGCGCTAACAGCGGTGTCTGTTACTGCATTGACTATTTACGACATGTGTAAGGCTGTAGATAAAACCATGTCCATTGGTGAAATCAATGTGATAGAAAAAGTAGGTGGAAAATCTGACCATGCCACAGAATATCGCCCACAGGTTGGTATCATCACCATCAGTGACAGTGTGTCATCCAGAAAAAATGAAGATAGGTCGGGCCCCCTATTAATTTCAGGGTTTTCTGATTCAGGCTGTTCTGTTAAACATAAGAAGGTCCTACCTGATGGTTCCGATGAGTTGACCACCACAATTCAAAACTGGATTAGGGAAGGAGCAGAGTTAATTATTACTACCGGTGGGACAGGGCTAGGGCCGAGAGATCTAACTATTGAAATGTTGGAAGGAATTTTTGATTCCAAACTGCCCGGAGTGGAACAGGCACTTCATGCCTACGGTCGTGGAAAAGTGAAAACAGCTATGCTATCCCGGTTAACGGCCGGGGTAGTTTCGGGAGCTATTGTCATTTGTTTACCGGGTAGCATGGGTGCGGTCAAAGATGCATTAAATGTACTGGTCCCGACCATTTTCCATTCATTCCATATGATGAAAGGTGAGAAACATTAATGGAATATTTTCTGCCACTATTGTTTTTACTGGTCGCTTTCATTTATTCCAGTGTTGGATTAGGCGGGGGCTCCTCCTACACAGCGCTCATGACAATTTTTGGAATCAGTTATCAATTTATTCCAACCACGTCACTTACGTTGAACTTGTTTGTGACTTTTATTGGTATGATAAATTTCTGGCGAAATGGCCACGGTAGATTTGATTTGATTGTCCCATTCTTAGTTACATCAATCCCCATGGCGTATTTAGGAGGATTGCTGGCCTTACCCAAAATTCTATTTCAGGTCATCCTTCTTATCACACTCATTTTCGTGATTGTCAGAATATATGTATTACACCACCTTCGGTTCTCAATTCAGATAAGTGGAGTTCGTAAGTGGATATTCATTTTTGTGTTTGGAGGGGTTTTGGGTTTCATAGCTGGCACAGTGGGGATTGGTGGTGGTATTTATATAGTACCACTCATTATCATGTTTGATCTCGGGTCAGAAAAGGAGGCCGCCGCAGCGGGCGCTATGTTCATATGGGTAAATTCCTTGGCAGGACTCATTGCTCGATCACAATCAGGTACATTTGATGCAGATTTCATCATGCCTTTGGCAGGTGCTGTGATTATTGGAGGATTTGGAGGTTCTTATTTGGGTGCTCTTCGTTTTAATGCGAACACAATTCAAAAGATTATGGGCGCTATCGTTATTGTTGCCGTTATATTTTTATTCAGGGATATGTTATGATACAAGTTCAGAAAGCAAAATCTATTATTAAAGACCATATTTTTCCGTTAGAAATGGAAAACGTTCCACTGGGTCAGGCAGAGAATAGGGTTCTCTCTCAAGATGTTAGAGCCACTTTCCCTATGCCACGGTTTGACAATTCGGCCATGGATGGGTTTGCGGCGCGATCGGTCGATATACAAGGTGCGAGCCAGTCACACTCTGTAACACTCAAGGTGGTGGGTATAAGCTCAGCTGGTTCTCCCAGTGAGCTAGCGCTTGGCTCTGGTGAATGCATCCAATGCATGACCGGTGCAGAGATACCAGCTGGTGCTGATACAGTGGTGATGGTGGAGCACACGAGCGGGTTTTCAGGGTCAGATAGTGTCCAGATATTTTTGGAAACACCTCCCGGAAAACATATTCGAAAAAAAGGAGAAGAAATTCGGGAGGGAGATATTTTGATTTCCAAAGGGACCCGAATTACTCCCAGTGAAATCGGGACCTTGGCCACTTTTGGATATGGAGAATTTTCTGTGGTAAAAAAACCGCGCATTGCTATTTTTGGCACAGGGGATGAATTGGTGGAGCCAGGAAGTAAACTTAGATCTGGAGATATCTACAATTCAAACCTATACGTTTTTGCAGAGCTGGTTGAGAAGATTGGCGGTGAGGTCACCATGCGTAATGTCATTAAGGATGATAAGGACGCCCTGCGATCTTTTTTATCTAGGGCTTTGAACACCTGTGACGTCATTATTTCATCTGGTGGAGTTTCCATGGGTCGGTTTGATTATGTGCGGGATGTTTTTATGGAATTAGGTGTGCAAGAGTATTTTTGGAAGGTGGCACAGAAACCAGGGAAACCGCTCTTTTTTGGTAGCGGAAATGACACCTTGATTTTTGGGCTGCCTGGAAATCCCGTTTCTTCCTATATTGGGTTTATGGAGTGGGTCTGGTCAGTTCTGGAGACCATGATGGGGATTCCAGAATCAAAACCAACAACTGGTATTTTGACTGAACCATTCCCACGGGAAAAAGTAAAACACAGATATTTATTTGGTCAAGCATGGTTGGAGAACGGAAAACTGGTTTGCAAACCAACCATAAAAATTGGTTCCCATATGCTCTCATCTTCCTTGGAAGCCAACTGTATACTTGGATCAGAACAGGGGGAGATTCCCTTAAAAGCGGGGGATGAGATCTATGTTAATATATTGCCTTGGAAAAATATACAATGATCATAACCCCACAGGAACTGCAACAGTGGAAGGATGAAGGAAAATCTTTTACGGTGATAGATCTCCGTCCGGCAGAGCAGAGAGAAGAGTTCCCATTAGATGGACTGAGGTCTGTTATTGCTGAGCTGGGCTCTATTCCTATTACAGAAAGTGAGTCAGTACTGATTTGTCAATTCGGAATTGTGACTGAAGGAATTATTATCGAACGAGAATTAAAAAATGCGTTCAGTCTTTTGGGCGGGGTTCAGGCCTGGAATGCATACCAATCTGAGAAGGAAGATTTAAGTCGCTGGTCGCGGCAAACAGTCCTTCCGAATATTGGGTTGGAAGGACAGAAAAAACTTTTGAATGCAACTGTGGGAGTTGTTGGTATGGGTGGGCTGGGGTGTCCCGCCTCTCAATCACTTATAGCTGCAGGGATTGGAAAACTAAAAATAATTGATGGAGATAACGTTGAGCTTTCTAATCTTCACAGACAGCCACTCTATGGTGTTGAAGATATTGGCCGAATGAAAGTACAGGCAGCCAAAGAAAAATTGGAAAAATTGAATAGAGATGCCATCGTTGAAATAGTTGATGTATTTATTAATGATGACAATGGACTGAACTTTATAAGTGATGTAGATATTGTGATTGATGCGACGGATAACATTCCGGCTCGGTTGTTGGTTGACCGGTTTTCAAAGGAAGCGGGTGTGCCCATGGTCTATGGAGGACTGTACCGCTATGAAGGACAGGTCGCAATTTTAAATGCGAACGGACGTTCAGGCTACAGTGAATTATTCCCTGAACCACCATCCGTAGGGGGTACCTGCTCTGATGCCGGTGTGTTGGGCATGCTCCCAGGTATCATTGGAAATATCCAGGCCCTAGAAACTGTAAAACTCATTGTAGGTATTAAACCTAATCTAGTTGGTAAACTGCTGATGTATGATGGTATGAGCCACACAGCCCAAACGATAGAACTATGATACAGGTAAAAGTAAAATGTTTTTCACATGTGAAATATGCATTGGAAACCGATGAACTAGAGTTAGAATTAGAGAGAGAAACAACAACGACGCGGTTGGACAAATTAATTCGTGAAAAAGCGAAAGGAAAACTGGATGGCGTGAGCCTGCGCGTGGCCGTAAACCAAAAGTATGTTCCTGAAGAAACAGTATTGGGCGATGGTGACGAGGTCGCACTCATCCCACCGGTGCAGGGTGGATAAATGATAAAAGTTGAAATTGTAAGCGGTCCGATTGATTTTTTCCCCCCTGATGATAATCATCGTCAAGATGGCGCAGAGCTGACGTTCAATGGCCGCGTCCGGGCCACGGAGCATGGAAAAAATATTACTGCTCTTGAATATGAAAAATATGAAGGTATGGCTCAAACAGAGCTGAAGCAATTGGCCAAAGAAACTGTACAGAGATTCCCTATCAATGACCTATTCTGTAGACACCGCATTGGGAGAGTGAATGTTGGGGAAACAAGTATCCATGTAGTGATCTGCTCAAAGCACCGACAGGAAGGTATTGATTCAATGTCTTGGTTTATTGCTGAACTGAAAAAACGGATTCCAATCTGGAAATGGGCTATACTGGAAGATGGTTCCAAGGTGCCAAGCGAATGTGTCCACTAACCTCTAGAAGATTCGCAAATAAGAGTTTTCTGTTTCTCAAGGCCCCCTATTCCCCTTATAAAATCATACTGAAGCGTTTGATAAAAATCCCAAGGATATTTTTTATAATTAATGCAAATTCCCGATATCATTACATCATAAAAACACAAACACTTTTCTATTAAGGAGTAAAAAATGAAAAAATATATTTTGTTATTATTTTTAACAGCATTTGTATTTGCTGGTGAAAAAACAGCCAACTTTAAGGTCAAGGGTATGTCCTGTAAATTTGGGTGTTCAGCCAAGATAAAGACCGCACTAGAGGGCGTTGATGGTGTGAAGTTGTGTGATGTCAATTTTGAAACAAGCACAACAACAGTGACCTACAATGATGAAGAAATATTGGACAAAGACATCATAAAAATCCTCAGTGAGAAAACCGATTTTGAAATATTAATTGAAAATAAACCAAAGGAAGAAACCTCTCCATTTAAGAGATTCCTTTCAAAATTTTTCAGAAGTTAAATTCCCTTTTTGGGAATCAAACTTATTACCCTGCCGGATCTTTATCCGGCAGTTTTATTTCCAGATACTTTTCCCTGGTCCGCCCATCGTAAGTGTCTGCCTGATGGTTTACCATACCTAGATTATATTAAATAGTTCGTTTGCCTATTTTTTATCCTATCGCTTCACATTATTTTTCACCATGGTTTTCATTTACGGATTAATGTATCCAAAAAAGTATATTCATATCAATATTTCAGTCCAACTCGATACTATATTTAGGGTGTATTTTTGTTATTCTTCCGTCGTTAAAATCTAGTGTGTGTTTTTAACCATTATCGTAGCAATCGTTTTTCTTGGAGATAATAATGAATCCAAAATTTCCTATAGTTCGAATGTATACCGATGAGAGCGGTCACACCCGGTTTGCTAAAATGTATCTACCGCTAGTTGAAAAATCTGGTTTGGGATCTGTTGGGTTATTTTCTTCCCTATTTGTTAATCCCAATGTGCTCGATAATTCAGGTGATTTGAGATTACAGTTTGCTATTACACCTCTTCCTAATGAAACTACAAAAGATGCACCAAAACTGGCCCACACTGCTCCCAGGAAGCAACTGGTCATTACCCTTGGGGGATGCCTGGAGTTTAAAAGTTGTGATGTCGGGGTGTATAGATCTCAGCACATTGCTATCATAAAATCGGGAGATGTTTTGTTAGCGGAAGACCTTGATGGTGCTGGCCATGTGTGGCGGTTTCTTCCAGATGATAGTGGTAGCTTGAGCCCTTGGATGCGGTGTTACCTTCATCTGGGAGAAGAATACGATCACCTGGTTTCCCAACTGGTTGAGGTTGCATAGTTGAAAACGTTGCTCTCTCTTGTTTTACTTTTGTTTTGTTCATGCAGTGAGCTCCATAAGGAGGCGGACTGTTTCGGAGTAAATGGAGGGAGTGCCGAGTACGATAGCTGCGGTGTGTGCGAGGGGAGTAACAGTTGTTATGGATGTGTGAGCAATCTGGCAGTGAACTTTTCAGACAGCGCAACCATAGATGATGGGTCCTGCATATTTGAAGTTGTTAAACTTACTTTTGAGAGTACGGGTCTGGTAAATACGTATTTTGATATAACGAAGGATTCCTCAAAATATATTTTCACTGTATCTTCTTTTGATGATGGATTCATAAGTAAATACAATGTGTGGGGCTATTTGGTACAGGGAGATATCGGATCCAATCAAAATACATTTAATATACTCGAAAGTTTTTTTGTAAACGATACTATTATAACAGATTTGATGGAACCTTCAGATGAGGGTTCAGAGATAAATATGGGAGTTACTGTGTTGTTGAACAATAACGATCAACAGCTCTACGAGAATTTCTATCCAAGTGATGAGCTATTAAATATTTTGTTTTTTGTTCAGTCAAATATTCCATATTGGTGTACCGAAGGTTATCATAAAATTGACAACATTTGTTACCACCCGGGAGACATGGTAATTCTACAAGAATTGGTTGGAAATTTTTCGCCAAGTGTATTGGTTGTTATGGAGGAGCCAGAGTGGGAGGAGGGCAGATTAGTTAATTTTCTTTGTCAGGGATGCACTATTGAGGGAACTCTCCCAGATAGTTTAGGGAACTTAACGGAGCTAAGAGAACTGCTAATTTCCGGTACCCTGTTAACAGGGGGGCTGCCGGAATCCCTGTTTGATCTGGAGCACCTTGAAGTATTGATATTGAGCGATAACCAATTAAGTGGTTCTATCCCTGAATCTATTTGCAATTTTGACATTAACAATATGATAATTGAGTTAGAGAACAATCAATTTTGTCCCCCATATCCGGAGTGCATTGAAGATTTTATTGGAAATCAGGACACGACTCAGTGTGGGGATAGATAATGTTTTTCATCAACATTTAATATAATATTTATGAGGATAAAAAAATGAAACAATACAGCTTAGGATTTATTTCAGGTGCATGTCTGATCGCAAGCACATTCCTTTTTCTTGGAGCAAAGGGATACCCAGATGTGATAAAAACAAACGAAATCCAAATTATTGATAGAGAAACAGGGAGGCTTGCCCTTCATCTTTATGCCAGCGCCGGTTCGGGAGGGGTAGTTATCTCCAGAACTGATGAAACAGAGAATGCCTCCAAAATTGTTTTAGGATGTGAGTCAAATGGGGGCTCAGTTACTCTGTACAATGCAAAGGATAAGATCATCGGTGGTCTGGTTCCGGACACAAATGATGGGGGAACACTAACCCTAAACAATGAGTTTGGTGAAAACAGATGTTACCTTGGTGCTGACAATAAAAACAATGGTCTCATTCAGCTGTTTGACAGTTATGGCTATTTTGGTTGGCAGGAATCAGGGAAAAATAACTGAGTAAACTATGGACAGCGTTCAAATTATTTATCCAATTTTGCCGATCGTAGCTCTCCATTTCTATGCACATATTCATTTAAGCTTTAGTACCTATAGAGCGATTAAATCTCGGGAGGTTAGTCACCTGTATTTCCAGGTGTATGAGGGTGGTGCTCCCGGTTATCTCAAGGCAGCGCGGGATCACTATAAAAATTTTACCGAACAGCCTATTCTATTTTATCTATTATGTATATTGTTGTTTGTTACCGATAGCGTAATCGCTCTTGATATATACCTTTCCTGGGGATATACATTATTCAAGGTCATCCACAGTTTCATTCGTTTTACATCCAACTATGTACCTCATCGGGCAAAGATATTTTATATCTGTTATTTTATACTTGCTGGTGGATGGATTCGCTTTGTTTTCAGTCTTTTTTGAGATTGATGGTCACTTGAAATAATAAAACCAACTCCTTGGTTTGAGGGTAATCATTGACTATTTTTGTATAGGCTATTAAAGTAATTTCTTAATTCATTGGTTAGGAGGCTAAAATGAGATATTACCATCCTGTGCTAAAATTATTTTCTTTTGTTTTTCTGATATCTTGTATCATAGCAAAAAACCCTATATCCAAATCCGATAAAAATGATCGCCCGCCATTTAACATGTTCAGCGATGAGATGCTGGAACAAGGGGAGTGGGGCTATGACCCCGAATCAAATTCTGGCTGGTTTGGGATCAGAGAAGATAAAATCCCCTCAGGAGAGTGTGTGACACCGGAGCAGGAAGCGGAGATACTGGGAAGACTGGATGAGAATATTGCTTATCTGAGAGAGAGAGGGCTTTTGCTGGAAACCCCAAGCCGTGTTCCCACTGATTTCACCTGGCCCTTGGAGCCTACCGAGAATTTCACAGCAAACGATTACTGGGCAATCTCAGGATTTGTTGATAATGATCCCACAGCGTTAGCGGTAGATTATTTATGTTATGCACGTACGTACAATGGGCACAATGGAACAGACTATTATTTATGGCCTCACAGCTGGAACATGATGGACAATGAGGAGGTGGCTATTGTTGCGGCTGCTCCCGGAACAATTATTGATAAGTATGATGGGCAATTTGACAGAAGATGTTCCTGGGGCGGGTTTTACTGGAACGCTGTTTACATTATGCATGACGATGGTTCGACGGCCTGGTATGGTCACATGAAATCCAATTCACTGACCCCTAAGTTAGTAGGTACCACTGTAGAAAGGGGCGAATACCTTGGGATGGTAGGAAGTTCAGGGAATTCTATGTCACCACACCTTCACTTTGAGGTCAGGGATGTAAATGGGGTTGTGGTGGATCCTTATGAAGGACCCTGTAATGATATAGATGAGTCACACTGGGAGGATCAGCATTCCTATCGCGTAACAGCTCTCCAAAGAGGTGGAACGTATGGGGCTACGTCTTGGTGGATGGACTGTCCTGAACCAAGCATTCTAAACTACCGAGATCATTTTATAAATTATGAATATGGTTTTGTTGCAGGATATTTCAGGGATGTTCTCCAAGGAAACCCTTTTTATTTTCAGCGAGTCGACCCAAATGGGCAGGTTGACCATTTGCAAACAATTAACCCCGATGGAAATTACTCATCTTTTTGGTGGTGGTATGGTGGGAGGTTTATAGATAATTCTCCGCCAGGAGAATACGCATTTAGAATTTTACTAAATGGAGAAGCCCACGATTTCCCATATTATTGGGAAATGTCTGGGTGCACTGACCCCTCGGCAGATAATTATGACCCAGATGCAGTGATTGATAACGGTACCTGTACCCCCTGTAACACCGGAAGTGAAATAAAAATTCTATTGGGTTTTGATAACTATCCTGAGGAAACATTTTGGACTATTAATGATGCAGATAATGTGAACAATTATTTGTCCGGTGGTTATTTGGTAGGTAATACACATAGTTACTGCGCCTCACCGGGGACATATAAGGTAACCGTATATGATACCTATGGAGATGGAATGTGCTGTGAATTTGGAGATGGTGGATATTCCATCATAGTAGATAATGAGCTAGTGTGGGAAGGAGGAGATTTTCTTTACGAGGAAGTAACAACAGTGGTTATTGAGGGTGAAGGAGAAGGTACAGTTGATACGGAATACAGCTCAGGCTGGAATCTGGTAGGGCTCCCTGTTGAGACAGAGGACTCATCCTATGAGTCTCTGTTCCCAACTGCCTACTCTGGTTCCCTCTACTCATTTGATGGTGGTTACTCTGAGGTAGGTCAACTGGAAAATGGTGCGGGATACTGGCTGAGGTTCCAGGAGAGCAGTACGGTGGAATTTACCGGCGGAATGTTTAATGAAATTTCTGTCCCTGTAGTTGAGGGTTGGAACATCGTTTCCGGCCCGTCAGAGGAGGGCTTGCTTTGGGACCCTGATGGTTTGGTTTATGAAGGAACGGTCTATGGTTTTAACGGAGCCTATGTCAACACAGATATCTTTGAACCAGGGAGAGGTTACTGGCTACGCTCATCCGGTGATGGGACGATTACCCTCTCTTCCGTTCTTGATATTAACAGAGCAAAACAGAGCAGCTCGGTCAGGGACCGTTATGCCTCTCAATCTACAATATTTCGATTCAGGAATTCGGACGGAAAAACTATAGAGCTATACACCGGAGGCTCTGTCGCTGTAGCAGACCGGCCCATGTTTTCAGTTCCGCCCCTTCCACCTTCCACTGGATTTGACGTCCGATTTGATGGCGACTCCCGGTATGAGCAATCAGGAGGGAAAGTAACTGTTCTAAATGATGCTTATCCACTCAGGATATCCTGTGATTTTCCAGATAACAACCTGGATGAACGTTGGGTATTGGTGGATGACCAAACGGGAGAAGAATATTCATTATCATCACAGGATGAGTTGTTAATTGAAGCTTCCTTGAGCAGCGTGACACTGAAAAAGGAAACCCCGGTCATACCTGAAATATTCACACTCCACCAGAACTTTCCCAATCCATTTAATCCTATAACGACCTTAAGGTATGATCTTCCAGAAGGCAACTTTGTAGTGCTTACTGTTTATGACATGCTTGGCAGAGAAATTATCCAGATGGTTAACACCCACCAACAGGCTGGTTTTAGGTCAGTCCAGTGGGACGCTACAGACTCTATGGGCAACCCTGTGAGTGCAGGAGTCTACCTCTACCAGATAGAGGCAGGAGAGTTTGTACAGACAAAGAAGATGGTGCTGTTGAAGTAGAATTTTAGTAACACTTGTTAGAGAAGCCCTGAAAATTATCTGGGGCTTCTTTATTACAAAAGTTTGTGATATAGTTAACATAGACACTAAATAATATTTATCATTTATTTTGCCCAGATACTTTTTTTAAATTCGAGGTCTTATATACACAATATTACACTCATTAATTAGAGCTTTAGGAGGCCAATTGTGAAATTAAATCAACTGTTTACCAAATTATTTTTTGTTTCTATTATAGGTGTATTATTTGTTCCGGGAGTAACATTAGCTCAATGGCAACCCCAGACTATTGAAGAGTTAGAGACAGCTGTGAACATGTGGGTAAATGACAATGAAACAGCTTTAGCCACCTATGGTGAAATCAATACTTGGGATATCTCATTAATGGATGAATTAGATAGTATGTTTGGTTATCCTAACTTTAATGACGATATTTCAAACTGGGATGTATCAAATGTAACAAATATGAGTTATTTGTTTTCTGGGGCCACTAGTTTCAATCAAGATTTATCATCATGGGATGTTTCTAGTGTAGAGAGTATGGGACATATATTTTATGGAGCCACTAGTTTCAATCAAGATTTATCATCATGGGATGTTTCTAATGTAACTAATATGTATGGCTCATTTTGGGAGGCTACAAATTTTAATGGTGATATTTCAAACTGGGATGTAAGCAGTGTAACGAGCATGAGGAACATGTTTAAGCAAGCGAGTAATTTCAATCAAAACATGTCATCGTGGAATGTGTCAAGTGTGACAAATATGTATTCAATTTTTCACGAAGCGAGTAATTTCAATCAGGATATTTCAAGCTGGGATTTAAGCAGTGTAACGAGTACGAGGAACATGTTCTATGATGCTACATCTTTTAATCAAGACATATCATTATGGGATGTATCTGGTGTGGGAAATATGAGTTCCATGTTTCACAACGCAAATGCATTATCCGATGAAAATAGATGTGCCATCCATACATCTTTTTCTTCAAATGAAAATTGGCCATATGATTGGTCAGAGCTTTGTGAAGATGAATTTGATAATGAAATGACTGTAATAGCAGGTCAGGTAACCCATAATGGGGCTTTTCTTTTTACGTTTAGTGATCCCATAAAACATAATATCAACCTGGAGATCAATCAAGAGCCTGTGCAAGGTATAATGGAGAATAATTATAATGGTCCACTTGGTGGATTTGGCTTTTCTCACCAATCTGACCTTGGAACCTCAGCAGAGATTGACTTTTCTGGAGATATTGATTTTTCACAGAATTTAGAATTACCCACTGGTACAGGTATTACATCTCACTCTGATGGGGATGGCTACAATGATAATGATGATCTGACCATCACATATGAATCATCAAATTATACATATTTCCAGATCGAGTATTATATTGAAACCGACAATGGTTCTGATTCACATCAAAGTTATACTACCACAGATACAGAGTTTACAATTCCCTCTGAAGAATTGATGGGGTCATATGCAGTTGATATAAGAATCAGCGCAATAAATGGGCCACTACCGGGTGAAGAATTAGCTTTTGCTGATGGGGATGTCCTATCATTTCTTGTTGGGTCAGACAATACTGAAATTTATTTAGATAATTCATCGATGGCTAATGGTGACATAATCCATCCCAGCACACACAATACATTTTTTGATTGGCAGTCCTTGCTATCCGGTTCGATTGTGTCCATTCCCAATGATAACATAAATGGGAGGGATATATCAGAAACGGATGTATTTGTTTATGGAATATTAGAAAATGGTGGGGATGGTGAGGAAAAAAGAGCATGGGTTCTAATTTGTTCACAATCATATCCTGATGATGCTGCAGCTTTCGTGAATGGGGTCCCGTTTGATGATGGAGGCATCTTTATCTCAGGGATTCGCACTTTTGGATATGAAGAATCTGGTGCTTGGGAACCTGGAGAAATAAATACTGTCGATATTACAGCCCATGGTAACACAACCACTACATATGCAATGGTTCCCGATAATACGACCATATTAAACTGGTCAGATGGTGAAGTATATGATTGGAGTGGTGATTTTTTCCTTGAGTGGTCCCCAACTGATCATGCTGATTTTTATTCAGTACAAATTAGATCAGAATCCGAAGAAGAGGGTCCAGGAGAGAAATTAATATTTTTTACCAGTGAGACAAGTATCTCAGTGGATAGCGGTTCATTATCACAAATGAATGGTGAGGTTAGTGTTGATATTTTTCCATTTGCAGGAGCCTCGCCTGAGTATGAATCAGACGGGAATATTGAGGGTCAATATGGTTTTATCTGGGGCCAGGGTGAGAGAAGTGAGATTGAGATGCTTTTTCAAGAAGAAGATGATACGGGTTGTGATGATGAAAATGCTTGCAATATGGATTTTCCAGGTGATTGTATTTATCCAGATGAAAATGGTGATTGTATTTATCCAGATAATGGTAATTATGCTTTAGAATTTGATGGAGATGATGAAGTTAAAATAACGGGTGGTGAATTTATTCCTGGAAATGAACCCCGTTCAATTAGCGTATGGATAGATGGTGGAAGTGGAAATATTGTTTCTCTTGGAAGCGGTAATCATTTTAATCAACGTTTTTCAATATTGGTTGATCAGTGGGAAGAAAGTGGAGAAATTCGCTTAATAGGTGAAAATAATGATTTTGAATCTGGATATTCCCTGTCCGAGAATCCGTTACAGCATATTGTGGTCACGCATAATGGCTCTGTTGCAAAAATTTATGCCAATGGTCAATTGTTAGCTGAAGAACAAAAGGAATATAATACCAATGGTGAAATGCCCATTATGATAGGTACAAACACAGATGATAGAAATGATGAATACTATAACGGAATAATTGATAATGTAATTATTACAGGAGATGAATTATCAGAAGAAGAAATATTATCATTGTATAATTCTGAAGAGTTAGAGCTAGATAATATTGTAGCACGATATAATTTTAATGAAGGTGAAGGTATAGTTCTTTATGATAATTCAGGGAATCAAAACCATGGTGTAATTGATGGGGCTTCATGGTGGATAGGCTGTAGCGATGGGGAAGTTAGTCTATGGGGTAATTGTTATAATATTGAGGAGACTACAGGCATTAATTTAGAAAGTCAGGGATTGTACGGAGAAATCCCACCTGAAATAGGTGATCTTATAAATCTCAATTTTTTACACCTTGGAGGTAATAATTTTTCTGGAGTGATCCCCTCTGAGATTGGAAATTTAGTCCAAATGGGAGACTTAATTTTAGGTGGTAATAATTTCGAAGGAGAAATTCCCGGTGCTATATATGATTTAACAAACTTAGCAGTTCTTAACTTAGGGGATAATAATTTTTCTGGAGAAATTTCATCAGAAATTGGGAATTTAACTAATCTAGCTTATTTTATTCTGGCTGGTAATCAGTTGACTGGTACAATTCCATCAGAAATAGGATCGCTATCAGAATTAAGGCACGTGATATTAGGTAATAACGATTTTAGTGGAGTACTTCCTAGTACTCTTGGCGATTTACATAATTTGGAAATATTATTTATAGAGAATAATGATTTCGAGGGTGAATTCCCCGATATTTTTTCAAATAGTCCAAACTTTAATGACCTTAACGCACGCGATAATAATTTCTCTAGTATCTCTGAAGGTATTTGCGGGGCAATTGATTTATTATTTGATGATCATCCGTTTGATAATAATATGATATGTGAAGTGCCTGCCTGTTTAGATGATGTAGATTTGGGTTGTCAAAACTGTGATGGCGTGGATTGTGGTGATGATGGCAGTGAGGATGAAGGGTGTGAGCCGTGTGATGGTGCTGACGGATGTGGTAATTATTATAGTGAAGGTGAATGCTTGGATAATGAAGGATGTGAATGGTTAGGGCAAGATGGATCTGGATGCGATGGATGTGATCCATGTGATGGTGCTGACGGATGTGGTAATTATTATAGTGAAGGTGAATGCTTGGATAATGAAGGATGTGAATGGTTAGGATGGCAAGATGGACCTGGATGTGGTGACGGTGGTGGTGACGATGAGTGGGCGTGTTTCGATGATTTGCCAGAGCCTACTTGGGGAGATGTAGAGCCCACACCTGAAGAAGTATGTGATTGGCTCAATAATGTAGGATTTCCTAGCGGTGCATTGTCTGACTGTGATTGGTACCTATTAACTGATTGGGGTGAATGGATTGCAAATGATTTTCCAGGCTGTGAGCTGGATATGTGCAATGCTTACAATGTAGAAGAAGACTGTACTCCTGCGACTCCTACTGATGATGCCAATGAATTTTTTATAAGCATAAGTGATACACTAGATATGTTAATTGCTATAGGTGAGACCATTGATTGTGATAATTTAGGTGAATCTGATTGTGAAGAAGTAGATGGCTGTGGTTTGGATGATGATGGTTCCTGTATAAATGTATGTCCGGGAGCGGTCGAGTATCTTATTTTTGATATTTTTCAATCTAATCTTGATCTTGATTTTGAAACTACTGGATCTTGTGCAGAGCCGTGGGAGACTTTCGCTCCATTTATGGAACAACTGGATCTGAATTGTAGTGCTCTGTCTGCTTTTTCTCAGGCCGCGCGAGATTTGGGTGAGGGTGGATGCGTAAGTTGGGGTGGCCCAGCTGAGGATTGTGAATGGACCTCAGGCACATGCGAATCTATTGGCGATGGTAGTGGCTCAAACTGTAGCGGATGTAATCCGGGAGCAGTATCGTTCTCTCAGCATGAAGAATGCACCCAATGGGTCACTGATATAAATGAATGTAATGCAGGTGATCTCCAGGTTCTTGAAGAGTTTATTGCCCAGAATGGGATTAATGAAGAAACATCGATGACTGATTATGATGATGGTGATGGAACCTTTGAAGCTTTAGAGATGGGAGAACAGATCTGGGTTGATGGCAGACTTACCAAGTTTAATCCATTTGGGAATTGGAACAATGATCCTACTGAATTTTCTTATGGACTGACAGTGGTTCCAGAAAATATTGGCGATCTTAATGAACTGAAATATATAGATTTGGATAACAACCAATTAGAGACTTTGCCTGAAAGTTTCGGTGATCTCAGTCTTTTAGAAACATTATGGCTTGGGAGAAATCCATTGGAAGTAATCCCGGAATCAATATTTGATCTATTATCTCTTAGTATTTTAGGAGTTTATGAAACGAATATATCGGGGATTCCATCAAATATTTCCAATCTGACAAATCTGACATATTTGACCTTAAGTAATAATCAACTCACGGGAGAAATTCCATTAGAGATTTTTAATCTCACAAACCTTGAGCGATTATTTTTATGGGAGAATCAACTCAGTGGTGAGATACCATCTGAGATAGGCAATCTCACAAATCTTTGGTTTTTATCTTTATCTTATAATCAACTTAGTGGTGAATTTCCATCTGAGATAGGCAATCTCACAAATCTTGAGCGTATATATTTACAAGAGAATCAACTCAGTGGTGAAATACCACCCGAGATAGGTAATCTCACAAACCTTGAACGATTATTTTTATGGAGTAATCAGCTCAGTGGTGAGATACCATCTGAGATAGGCAACCTTACAAACTTAGAAAGACTGAGATTATTTGAAAATCAACTGTCTGGAGAAATTCCATCTGAAATATGTAACATATCTTCTTTATATAGTGTTGAACTTCATAACAACAATCTATGCCCACCCTATCCAGAATGCCTTTCAGGAGAGGAGTTTAATGATTCCAATGGAAATGGTGTTTATGATGAAGGAGAAGATTTTGTTGATTCCAATGAAAATGGTACTTATGATGACCCTGTAGGAGATCAAGATACATCTAATTGCGGTGAGAGCAGTGTTACTGTAGATCACATTTCAGGGTGGAACCTGGTAAGCCTGCCCATGGCAGTATCGGATGCAACATATTCTTCTATTTATCCAGATGCCGTCGGTGGCACTCTCTATGGTTTTAATGGTATCTATGTAGAAGGGGAGATACTTGAAAATGGTGATGGATATTGGCTCTTTTTTGATACAGAAGGCTCAACCGATGTAAACGGGAGTCCCCTTGACCAGCTTACTATCTCCCTGTCGGCAGGCTGGAATCTCATTGGAAGCCTCTCTTCTGCATTTGAATTATCTTCCATTGATGACCCTGAAGGAATTATTATTTCAGGATCCATATATGGTTTTGATGAGATCTATTACTCTGCAACAACTTTTCAACCTGGAAAAGGATACTGGATCAACGCTTCTTCGGATGGACAGGTCACACTAAACAGTGATGGTTCTGCACGGATCAAACCTTTTGTCGACCGTACCTTAGATGCAAATGTCATAAGGTTCAACGGTCTGCCCCTATACTTTGGGGTTACCATACCTGAAAGTGAATTACAGAGTTATATATTACCTCCTAAACCACCCGCAGGTGCATCTGATGTACGGTTCAAGGATGGGTGGAGGTTTGTGGGAGATTATGGTGAGATAGAGGTAATGAACACCAGTGAGACTCTTACTATCTCTTATGACATTAAAATTCAGTATGGAAAACAATATTACTGGGTGCTCACATCAGAAACAGGTGAGGAGATCATTCTCGGTGATACGGGTGAGATTGTAGTTCCATCGGTGGACAGGTTCATTTTACAGCTTAAAACTGTAGTACCTGCAACCTTTACCCTGCACCAGAACTTTCCCAATCCGTTCAATCCTATTACTACTTTAAGCTATGACCTACCTAAGGACAGCGATGTAGGGCTTGCTATATTTGATATGTTGGGCAATGAGGTGGTTACATTGGTCAGCGCCCACCAACAGGCTGGTTTCAAGTCTGTTCAGTGGGACGCTAAAGACTCAATGGGTAGACCTGTGGGTGGTGGAGTTTATCTCTATCAGATAAAGGCAGGGGAGTTTGTACAGACAAAGAAGATGGTGCTGTTGAAGTAGCACCATAGTGACACTTGTTAGAGAGACCCCGTCAATTTTTCGGGGTTTCTCTTTTATAAGGGTTTGTGATATAAATCACACAGCCATCCAACTTATCTCTTTATTTTTTACTACACTGTCCGCTGTTCCTGTAAATATGTTTTATAAATTGATCTCAAATCAATTGTTTTTAGATTCAAAATCAACGGACGAATAACATTAAATTGATTCTATGAAAAATAAATTCATTTTTTTATTTTGTTTGTTTTTTGGTCTTCTATTTTCAGGGCCCGTTGGCCTCAGTGATGCAGAAAAGACAGCACTAAATTTGGTAATCGAACGGGATGATAACGATCAAATTGAATCCGTAAAAAACATATTAATCGATGAGAAGGATGGCACAGTGTTTTTCTACATTGTGGATTTTGAACCTTCAGGGTTTGCCCTTATTTCTGCAGATGACAGGATCACACCCATTCTCGGTTACAGTTTTATTAATGATTTTACTCCCGATAACCTTCCCCTACAGCTGGAAGATTTTCTGGACAATGTCCGGGCATACATTCAATATGTTATAGAGCAAAATATTTCTGCCTCTGAGTCTATTACGCTAATGTGGGAGAATTATCTGGGTGATTCTTTTTCTCTGGACAGAGACCTTCGGAGTGTCAATCCCCTTATAACTGCCAACTGGAATCAGGGGGGTGCATGGAATGATATGTGTCCGGGCAATGCGCTGGTGGGCTGTGTTGCCGTTGCCATGGGACAGGTCATGTACTACTGGAGCCACCCTGTTGAAGGAAGTGGGTATACTGCGTACTATGATCCTGACTATGGAAATATTTATGCCGATTTCGGGAGCACGGTTTATGATTTTGATAATATGCAGGACAACTCTGCAACCGAGGCATCCCAATTACTGCTTTTTCATGCTGGGGTTGCCGTTCATATGGATTACGGACAGAACGGATCAGGGGCCTATGTATGCTACAGTGGGTTGAATGCAAAAATAGCATTGCACGAGAATTTTAACTATAACCAGGATATTACCTGTGCTTCAAGAAATAATTTCAGCGATTCAGAGTGGGCGGACCTACTTGTGCAGCAGCTTGAAAACGGTTGGCCCATTATATACAGGGCCTACCAGGATGGAGGAGGTGCCGGTCATGCCTGGAATGTTGATGGATATGATGGAGACCTGTTTCACTGTAACTGGGGATGGGGCGGCAGCAGCAATGGTTATTTTTCTCTGGGCTCCATGGGTGGGTTCAACCAGGACCAGGCAGCGGTTATCAATATACTCCCCGATGGGCTGGAGCCACCAATGGCACTTTTTGATTTTGAGGTGGATAATTATACGGTTTTTTTCGAGGACCTTTCGGTGATCATTAACTCCGAGTTGGTTGCCTGGGATTGGGATTTTGGAGATGGTAACATCTCAGATGAAATTTCTCCCGTCCATACTTATGAATCGGAAGGTATATATTATGTAAGTCTGGTGGTCACCAGCAGTTATGGTCTGGATAGTGACCCTTATGTTGCTGAGGTAGTTATTGAATCCTGCTCCGACCCCATAGATAACTGTGGAGTGTGCGGAGGTAATAATATCTATGTTGACTGCAATGGACAGTGCGGAGAGTGGACACCTATCTGCACCGATGTTGAGTACGAAGGATACATCGGGCCCTCTGCATGTGAAGGATATATAGGTGTAGGTTCGGACAACCCAAATTCTGAGAGCGGAGGGCTTGATGAGTGTGGAGTTTGCGAGGGAGATAACTCCACCTGCTCGGGCTGTACTGACCCAGAAGCGGATAACTATGGTGCGGCAAATCTTGTTGATGACGGAAGTTGTACCTATGTATTCTTCGGTCCGGGTCAGGCAATACACTTTGACGGAGAGGACGATCACATTACAATGATGGGAAATGACATTGGCGGTGTGTTCGATGTGGGTTCCGAAACATTTACCGTTTCTGCTTGGGTCTATCCAGAGCCATCGGTCTTTGGTTCTACCTATGAAGTTCTAATATCAAATTCAGTTTTGGATGTTGATCCATCTGCATTTGTAGGAGAATACTACTCCTCCGGTGGGGGTGGAGGTTCTCCATCATTTGGAGACCTGATTCTTACCCGATTTGATGATGTCATTGATTTTAACTGGGGAGGTGGAAGCCCTGATCCGTCTATCCCCAATAATGATTACCAGGTGAGATGGACAGGAACTATTTTTGCGGAGTCTGAGGGTGAATTCAATTTTCGAACTCACACAGATGATGGGCTGAGACTCTACATTGATGGTGAGATTGTCATTGACTATTGGATTGATATGGCTCCCACAAACAATTATGGCAGTAGAGTGTTGACCCAGGGATTGCATGAGTGTGTCATGGAATATTATGAGAATGGAGGTGGAGCCGTTGCACAGCTCTATTGGACACCACCGGGAGGATCTGAAACTCTGGTGCAGCCAGCAGAAAGCACCGCCGCCAGGAACGTTGAGCTGGGTATTACCTCTGATAGAAATCTCAAGGTTACCATACAAAACCCCTGTGGGGATAACGTGCTCCTTCTGGGTGAGGGTGAACTTCAGCTTGAAGCCTGGCACTATATTGCCCTGACATATTCCAGTGGAACTGTTTCAGCTTATCTGAATGGAAACACCTACACGGGTCAGACCTGTGGGAGCTCACTCTCAGAAGCATCGGGGGCAGGAATGACGGTGGGAGCTTCTCCATTCGAAGGAATTTATTTTACCGGAATCGTGGATGAGATACGGGTATGGGATCACGCCCGGAATGCCCAGGACATCCAGATGGATATGTATGACAGAATAGAGCCGGGTTCTGAAGGTCTGTCAGGATACTGGAGATTGGATGAGGATAGCGGTGACATTATTTTTGATGCCACGTCAGGGAACAACGATGGGCAGTTGAACGGTGCCCCGGAAAGGGTCGAATCAACCATACCGTTTACCATGCCTCCTTTTGTTACACTAATTGTCTCTGATGATGTCGGGTCCACGCCTGTGGAGCTGAAAACTGGTATGATCCCAGATGTGACAGATGGATATGACTCCTGGATTGACCTATATGCACCACCGGCACCTCCACCACCGGCCTGGGATGTAGCTCTTTACAATTCCGTTGTGAATGACAGATTTTACATTGATATGCGTCCTATTTCCGATGCAGATGATATCACTGAATGGGCCGTTGATATCCAACCTGATATAGAGGCACAGGAGGTAACCATATCCTGGGATCATGAAGAACTGGGAGAAGGCTCATTTACCCTGACAGATGCTTTTGGAGGTGTACTTTTTTCTGTGGACATGCAGGTAGTGGACACATACAGTTTTCCTCCGTCATATAACCGGGTCCTCATCCAGCACATTCTTGATATGGGCGTGGAGATTGCCTATAACGAAGGATGGAACATAGTGGGCCTACCCCTGGATGGTGAACAGACGGAATACCAGGTACTATTTCCTGATGCCATGGAAGGGACCCTGTTCTCTTTCACTGATCTTTATTCTCCGGAGGAGACCCTGGAAATGGGCGAAGGTTTTCTCTTGAGGATGTCTCAGGAGAGTCTGGTAAATTTTTCTGGAAATATAATTGAGAATGTTGTTTTGAATGTTGACGAAGGGTGGAACCTCATTTCCGGGCTCTCAACACCTTTAAGTGCCGACATCCTGTATGCATCCGGAATCATTGCCGAGGGGACCCTCTATGGTTTCAGCGATGTTTATTTTAATTCTGATATCATTGAGCCCGGTCGGGGGTACTGGGCAAGGGCCACTGAGTCCGGTGAGATCACACTCACTGCCGGTGCTCTGACACGGAAAGATTCCTTTGTGAATAGATTTAATGATGCCAATGTCCTCACTTTTTTATGTAACGATCAATCTATTGATCTCTATTTCGGAAAAGAGGTTCCAGAAGATGAACACCTGAGCTACAGCCTGCCCCCAGTTTTTCCGGGCATGGATTTTGATGCAAGATTTACCGGGGATATGAAGTACGTTATTGATAATGGTGAGATAGAGTTAGTAAATGATACTGAAATGATCACTATTGCCTATGATATCAAGGTAGATGCCGGCGAAAATAATAAATGGGTGCTATCATCAAAAACTGGTTTAGATTATATCCTTAAAGGGACAGGTGAGCTTACCGTTCCGTCAATAGAAAAATTTTCGTTGAATAAAAAATCTTCTGTGCCGACAGTATTTATGCTCCACCAAAATTTTCCCAACCCTTTCAATCCTATTACGACTCTGAGGTACGACCTCCCATCAGATGCCTTGGTCACCCTGAGCATTTATGATATGCTTGGAAAAGAGATAACTCAGCTGGTGAAAGGTTTACAAGAAGCAGGATTCAAATCAATACCGTGGGATGCTACAGACTCTATGGGCAGACCTGTCAGCGCAGGAGTCTATCTCTATCAGATACAAGCAGGAGACTTTGTGCAGACCAAAAAGATGGTGCTTTTGAAATAACTACCTGAAGAGTCCTATCTATATTTTTGTCAAACAAATAAAAAGATGACCACTATTAAATACATTTCACTAATATTATTTATTTTCACAGGATGCGAATCAAATGTACAATACCCTTGGATCTTAGAAACTTCCTACAAAGACATATTAGATTCATCTGATGGTAAATTGATCTTGCTCGATTTTGAAACTGAATGGTGAGGTTGGTGTGATCGGCTGGATGCCGATACATATTCAAACAGCTCGATAATTTCTTTTGCAAAGAATAATCTCCTAAGTATAAAAATTGACGCTGAAAAGGGAGAAGGAATTGAACTTGTAAAAAGATATAAGGTAAATGGATACCCGACCATTGTTTTTACAAATGCTAATGGGGACGAAATAGATCGGATTGTTGGTTATTTGCCCCCAGATAAATTCTTAATAGAATTAAAAAGAATACATAATGGCTCTAATACATTGCCAGCTCTCTTATTAGACTTACAGTTAAATCCAACAAAATTTAGAACACTGTATAGGTTGGTAAAAAAATACGAGAATATGGATGAAAAAGAGTTAGCAAAAGAGATGATTGCTACAATTCTTTCTGCAGATACAGACTCAGCTGGGACTGCAGCCTTTTTATCATTGATTTACGATGCTCGTGAGACTCAAAACCCTGAACCCTTAATTATCTATGCTGATCAGAATCTGGGTAATGAAAACACTGAGAGAGTGCTTCAGGAAGCTATGGCTATCTTGCGTCGAAAAGGTGATAATCCAGAGCTGGAAGCAGACCTCTATTTACGCTATATCTTTTCTGTAACAGAACCAACTTCTAATACACTCAACAGTTTTGCCTGGAGAATGAGTGAACTTGAAATGCACTTGGATATTGCTTTAGAGAAGGTGACATGGGGTATCGAGAGAACCTCGGATTTAAATCAGAAGTATATGTTCATAGATACAAAAGCTGAAGTACTATGGAAAATGGGACGTGGTGAAGAAGCATTAATGGAAATCGAAATATGTGTTAAGGGTAAACCGGAAGACAAATACTACAGAGAACAAAAAGAAAAATTTCAACATTCTATGAAAAAGGGAGATTCTATCTCATTGTAAAAAAGTGGGGATGGGGTAAATTGATGTACTTTAGCCAGCCACCCAATTTAAAAAGAAGAGACTGCGTGAGTCTTATAACCTGATTGGAGCTTTATTGATTCTAAGCGGGGTTTTTTTTGTGGGATGATGGGTAAATTTGGATATGATGAAATTTAAAATTAAATGAAAGTATTTGGTACAGGATTTGGACGAACAGGTACAATGTCATTGAAAATTGCACTGGAAAAATTAGGTGTTGGGCCATGTTATCATATGCAAGAGATAGTTTCACATCCATCTCACATAAAAATATGGTATGATATTTCCCGCGGTGATTCTCCAAACTGGAAAAGGTTATTCAGTGGCTTCAGTTCTGCCGTTGATTTCCCAGTAAGTCTATTTTATGAAGAACTAATAAATAAATTCCCTGAAGCAAAATTTATTTTAACCTTAAGAGATTTTGATACGTGGTACAAAAGTACAGCAAATACAATATATAAAGTTCCCACTATGTTACCGGACTGGTTTAAACGGGTGGTGTATCCAATACAAATGTTCATAGACATGCAGGTTAACCTAATTTGGGTAGGGCTATTTAAGAATAATTTCTCTGATAGAGAGTCTACTAAGCTAGTTTACTATGAACATATAGAGAGAGTAAAAAAAACAATCCCATCTGATAGACTATTAATCTACCATGTAAATGAGGGCTGGGGTCCTTTATGTGAATTTCTCAATGTTGACGTGCCTGAAATTCCCTTCCCAAAGGTTAATGATACCGCTGAAATGTTACGAAATTTTGCTATTATCAAATCGTTTCCATACGTGTTCATTTTATTTATGATTACTATTTCAGTAATTTTATTTATGTTGGTTTTATGATAGAAATATAGGATTGTACTACTGAAGTAAATAATGAGCCCCACATTCTTGGGGTTTTTTGTTTGTGAGATGATGGGTAGATTTAAAACTAACCTTTAGATAAAAAATGAATAGAATAAAACCAAAATTTCTAGATTTATTAAAAACACACTGGTTGTGGATATGGTTCTGGCGTGCAACTTTGGTCGTTTCTCTATCCTACGCTTGGTATTGCTTCTACGTCCCTTCCAATAGCATCATTTGGGCTGACAACTATACTTCGGCTCAACACCAATCTGCCCAATCTGATAAACCAATCATCCTCTTCTTTACCGGCAAATGGTGTGTTCCCTGTAAAGTTATGAAGCGCCAGGTCTGGGCGGATGATCAAGTGATGAAGACTGTTAATTCAGAGTTTATCCCAGTGACAATTGACGTGGATGACCCAGACAACGCTGCCATATTGGTTCGCTATAACGTTGGCGGTACGCCAATTACTATCGTTACCGATCCAAATGGAAATGCTTTGCAATGGCGAGTAGGGGGAATCGGTAAATCTGAATTCCTCGAATTACTAAGGGCATCGAATCCTACCCCCGCTGCTTAAGGAAACCATTCTCAATTGGCTAGTTTTTTGTTTGTGGGATAAATCGACGCCTATTCGTCTCCAGCCAAATTAAAATAGAAGAGACTACGTGAGTCTCATAACCTGATTCCTGAAGGTTTTGATTCTCTGCTAATTAGAGCCTTGTTTTATAAAGGAATTTTCATAAATATTTTGATATTAATAAAATGCTAAAAACATTCATTACATATGGATTATCAATCCTATTTCTATCGGCAACGTTACATGTCGATCTGCACCATGAACATTACGATGGGTACAGCATATGTGATATTGATTGTGATGATGAAAAACATCATTCTATAAATCACCAATGTGAAAAATGTCTAAATAAAAATAATAGACTGTTTATTCAAAGATCTAATGATCTGTCATTTAATCAAGATGGTTTATTACTCTGTTCTTCATATGAAAGTTTTAAGTATTCTTATTTACATTTTAGTTTATATAGTCGTCCTCCCCCAACTCTCCTTTAGTTAAAAACACCATTTTAATCACATCACTTATGAAAGTTTTACAGTGATGTACAACTAGTACATAATTTTATAAAGGAGCATTTTTTGAAATTTTTATTATTACACCCTATGAGGGTGCACGTAGTTTTTTTATTAACTAGCATGATATTATTTACAACAGGCTGTGAAGACGATGACCATGATCATGATAAAGAACATACCGATGCAGATGGTTTTGTTTTAGAAGATGAAAGTGGAACTGAGGTTTATAGAGAGTTTGAAGGAGCAATGACCGGAACAGTTACATTGACAGTTGGTGATACACTTGAACTTACCGTCCACTTTCTTAACCATGAAGGAAACGAGATTGAACATGAGGAAGAAGGCGAAGAACATGATGATGAAGATGAGTTACAAGTCTCTGATAATGATGTCAGTGTTGCAGTTGTAGAAGTTGAAGATCATGAAGAGGGTGAAGAAGGTCACCATGAAATGGAAATCCATATCATTGGAGTCAGTACTGGAACCACTAGTTTTATGCTACAATTGATCCATGAAGGTCATGCCGATTATACTTCGCCAAACAATATCCCTGTAATTGTTAATTAAAAAACACATCACAGTGTTATGCTTCCTGGGGCTTTCCTGGTCTCAGGAGGCATTAATTTCAGGTTTTATCATAAATGATAATGATCAAACACCCATTCATGGTGCTAATATTTATTTTAAAAAACTGGGTATTGGTACAGTATCTCAGGTTGATGGTCGGTTTGTTTTAGATGATTTGCCTTATGGAGAAATATCTCTTACAATCTCTATGATAGGATATAAGGATAAAGAAAAGTCAATAGTATTAGATAAAACTAGTTATGACCTAGGTGTAATCTACATGTTAAGAGAAACGATAAAAATTGAAGAGATAATTGTTGATGCCCATCATGAACTTCAACCTAAAAGTTTTTCATCAAACATCTATATTACTGGAGGTCAATATCATAGTAATCTAAAGTCATCTCTGGCTTTGACCTTGGAAGAAGAAACAGGTTTATCTATTCGATCCATGGGGCAGGGAACAACTCAACCAGTTCTAAGAGGATATTCAGGCGATAGATTTTTACTCACAGAAGACGGCATAACGGCTGGAGACCTTTCCAATACGTCTATTGATCATACTGTCAGTATGGATATGGCTTCTTACAATAAAGTAAGAGTCATTCGCGGACCAGAGGCTCTACTCTACGGTTCAAATACAATTGGTGGTGTCATTAACGTTTCCAGACAAATTGATTCAGAAACCAGATTAAAAAAAACCAGTTTACAGGGCATCCTTGGAACAGAATCATCCAATTCGAGTTTGTTCGGTAATGTTGTTTGTTACTTGCCGCTTAATTATAAACACCAATTGAGATTTTCACTGCTTAGCCGGAACACAGGCGATCAAATCTCTCCAATTGGACCGTTAGCAAACACTGCCCTATCCAATTTTGAAGTGACAGGCAGTTATTCTTATTTTGGTAAGGATTATCGTTCAACTTTTTCCTATGGACAGCTTGCCATGAATTATGGCATCCCTGGAAGCCCTGATGGGCATATTAGTGGAGTGGATATTGATATGAACAAAAATACTCAAAAGTTTAATGTCCATAAGGACATCTCAATTTTAGGTTTTCAGACATTGGATATTGATCAGCGCTATATCAACTATGGGCATACTGAATTAGAAAAAGGCAGCTCATACCCATCTGTGATTTTGGATCAACAAATCTTTTCGTTACAAAATACACTTAAGGGTCCAAAACTACATATCGGATCCTTATTCCAATATCGTAATTTTCAAGCGGGAGGATTCTACTGGACACCAGATACAAAAGAATTAAACATAGCCGTATTTGGATTGGTTGAAAGAGAAATATATAATTTCACTTTACAACTTTCATCACGTGCTGAGTATCTCTCGGTTATCCCTGACGTCCAGGATAGATTATCAAATATAGATACAAGCCAAGTTTTGCAGCGTGATTACTCCATTTTTTCAGCGGGAATCGGTGTTTTTCGAAGCTGGAAGAATTGGGAATTTTCTTTTGGCATCATGCTCACTGGACGGGCTCCAGGT